>Ga0207849_100024_pt1 | contig 285472 bp, 292 predicted proteins | sample TtaePargueraPR_12_FD_187277 | JGI IMG/M metagenome (GOLD analysis project Ga0207849, IMG submission 187277) | Aerobic enrichment media microbial communities from Bioluminiscent Bay, La Parguera, Puerto Rico - Tt and P2 (4) (SPAdes) | ecosystem: Environmental > Aquatic > Marine > Unclassified ... | reverse complement strand
TGTTATCCAGCGTGTAGACATAGTCCCCGTTCGCCGCGATCGACAGCGAGCCGTAGGTGCCTGCGACACCCGTACCCACGTTGCCAACCACGTCGCCCGGCGCCGTGCCGAACGCAACGCCGGTCACCAGTGCGCTATCTGCACCCTGGACATCCGCCACTCCGTCAGTGGCGTTGGCATCGCCGATATCCGCACCGGTCAGCACATTGCCGTCAGCCACAAGCGGGCCGTCTTCGGTTACCGAGTCCGCATCGGCATTCGCCGTCGGTTCGTCATCGATGATGGCGATTTCCAGCGTGCCGTCGCTGAAGTCACCGTCCTGATCGGTGACGACCACCGCGAAGCTATCCGAAGTGGAGTCGCCGCTGGTGTTGGTCGTCAGTTCATAGGTGTAGCCGATCGCGCCTTCGGTGATCGAATCGATCGTCAGTGTGCCATATGCGCCGGCAAAGGTTTGCCCGACCGCGGTGATGGCAACGCCGTCAATCGTTACAATCGCAGGGCCATCGGGCGCGCTGTAGGTGAAGGTTCCGGACGTGAATTCGCTATCGCCCGCTGCTGCGGAACCGGGGAACGGGCTCTCGACACCCGCCTCGTCCACGATGGTTCCGTCCTCACCGGCCAAAGGCAGGTCGAGATCGGTCGGCGAATCGGCGATGGTAATGACGAGATCCGCATTCGCGGTGTCACCGTCGCCATCGGTGATGGTGTAGGTAAAGGTATCGGTTACGCCGCCCGGGGTACCCGGATCGCGGGTGTAGCTGAAGGTACCGTCAGCAGCGATGGTGAGTGTGCCGTAAGCCCCCTGCACAACATCGCCTGTGTCTCCGCTGCCACCGGCTCCCACATAGGAGGTGACGCTGGCACCGTCTGCGCCCTGCGTATCGTTGGCCAGCACCGTGCCGCCGACAGGACCGTATTCGCCGGCTGCAATACCCGCGGCATCATCCTGGGCAGAGGGAACATCGTCGACGATTGCGATTACCAGCGAAGTGCTGGCGGTGTCGCCATCGCTGTCTGTCACGACCAGCGAGAAGGTGTCGCTGTCCGGATCGCTCAGCGTATTGTCGTCAAGCGTATAGGTATACGAGTAGTCACCTCCGCTGAGGGAGATGACGAGGGTGCCCTTGGCCGTCGTCACAGAGCCACCGCCAGTGACATCCTGACCGTTGATGACGAGCGATGCGAGTGTATCGCCGCCAGTGGCAATGTTGATATCGCCCTGCGCTATTTCACTGTCGCTGGCGGCATCGGAGCCGGCAGGTTCGTCGCCGCGCGCAGGAAGACCCGCTTCATCGACGTCATTGTCGCCCTCAACCGAGACTTCCGGTTCGGAATCGTCGGCAAGGGTGATGGTCACCGTGGCAGTGGCAACATCGCCGTCACCATCGGTGATCGAATAGTCGAAGGATACTTCGCCTTCCTCGCCAGGAGCAGGCGTGTAGGTGAAAGTGCCATCGCCATTGTAGGTGACGCTGCCGCCACCCTGGAGCGAGCCATCCACATAGGCGACATCGCCAGGGGCAACGTCGTCCGCGCCCTCGGTATCGTTGACCAGAACATCAACCGTGACGGGTGCATTCTCGTCATCACCGGCGCTGCCGGTATCGTCTTCGGCCAGAGGCTCGTCATCGATGATCGTGATGGTCAGCGTATCGCTTGCCTTATCGCCATCGAGGTCCGTGACCGACAGATCGAAGGACACCGAGGTGTCATCGCCCGAAGTATTGTCCGCCAGGGTGTATTCGTAGGTGATCGTGCCTTCGCCCGTTACCGGGTCGTAGGTCACATTTGTGATGACCAGAGTTCCCGTACCGTCGGAGGCGACGGTTTGCGGAAGGTTGCCCTGGTCGATGGAAACACCGTTCACGCTCAGGTCGGCAACACCGTCGGGCGAAGTGAATGTCACCGTCGCGGTAGTTGTTTCGCTGGGATCGCTGTCGTTGTCGGCATCGGCGTCCGCGATTTCGCCGGTACCCGCGGGCTTATCGGCGCGCGGCGGCAGGCCGCCTTCGTCAACCACGGTTCCTTCGCCCGTGTCAGGCGCGAAAATCAGGTTGTCGGCGTTCTCGATCTGGATCAGGAGCGTTGCAGACGAGGTGCTGCCGTCCTGGTCGATAATCGTATAGTCGAACGACTCCTCTACGCCGCCCGGCGTGTTCACATCGCGGGTGTAGGAGTAGGTGCCATCGGCGTTCAGCGTCAGAACGCCGTATTCGCCCTGAAGGCTGGTGCCCGGCTCTGCCGAACCGCCTTCGTTGCTGAAGCCCGTAACCGCTCCGTCAAGCGCGTAGTCGTCTGCGCCGGGGACGTCATTGTCCAGCACGTTGCCCGTGATCGCTACATGGCTGGCTGCCGGGACAATGCCGATGTCGTCCGCTGCAATCGGACTGTCGTCGACCACAATGACCTGAAGAGAAGCCGTCGCCTCGTCACCGTCGGTGTCGATGACAGTCGCTTCGAAGAAACCATCGGCCTCGATACCCAGGGTGTTGTCTGCCAGGGTATAGGAGAAGCCGATCTCACCAGAGTCGAGATTGATGCTGGTGATGGTAAGGGTGCCGAACGGCGAAATGAAGTCCTGACCGACAGACGTGATTTCAACGCCGTTGATCAGAATGGCGGAAAGTCCGTCTTCCGCGATAAAAATGATCGTGCCGCTGGTGGTTTCACTGTTGCTGGCGGCATCCGTGCCTTCCGGTTCCGCAGGGGAGCCGCGCGCAGGCAGACCGTCTTCGTTCACCGATGCAATGGCATTTTCCACGCCGACCGGATTGTCCGGTGTTTCGATGACGACATCGGGTTCCTCGTCCGGACGATCGGGAATGATCTCCTCTTCCGGCTGCTCTGCCTGCGGCAGTTCGGTGTAGGGAAGTAGATCGCCCAGATCGAATGCCGACTGGATCTCGCCCGGATCGGTCGCGAAATTACCACCGGAGCTGGGGGTGACGCCTGCAGCAGGCTCGGGCTCGTTGCCTACGAGCAGCGCGGCAACGTTGGCTGCGGGAATGGGCGTACCGTCGATGACGAGCTGGGGAACCACGATCGCACCATCCGGAACGACGATGCGAGCGCCGTCAGCAAGAACGATAACGAGATCGCGGCCGTCGAAGTCGAGGCTGTCGATCGCCTGGCCGGATGGCAGCACAACGGTGTTGTCTGCACCTGGCACGAGCACCTGCGGCGCTTCACTGCCGGCCTGTTTCGTAACCTGAGAAGGCTTTGTGCGAGCTGCATCATCAGACGCGTTTTCGCCGCCCAGCATTTCGCCGTCGAAGTCGTTCAGTTCTTCACTCATCTTCCACCCCACCTGCGGGCAGAAGCGTTGGAATGGCCCCCGGCCGCAATCTAATGACGCGGCAACGTCTCCCCAATTGACGTCGCCGGATGGAAGAATGAAATCACCAAAAAGCTATAGTTACAAGGATGTTAACCATCACATACTGAGAACGACTTTCAACTCCCCGCCGTCCAACTTGGTTTTATTGGCAACAAAGCGTTGATTCCCATAAACACTTTTTGCATTTGGCGGGTGACTTCAAGCCGCTGAAAGAACGCGCCTTTTATTCCTGTGTCTCGAATGTAAACACATTCTAAACAATAAATTCACCAATTTTGGTTGGATCTGTTTGACAATCGCGCCGCGAGTCGCGTGCTCATCCGCCCTATTGCTCTGAAGCATTAGGCACGCTTCCAATCAGTCCATCCGCGGCGAGTAATCAGAGCCTTGTCCACACTCGCAATTTGAGACGGATATTCTGTTTCGCAAAAAACATCCCGTGGATGCCTCGAATAGAAGCTTACACACTTCTCTTGCAGCGCGCCCGGGGCATCCGGAACAGACCGGCATGATCGCGCCTGACGCGCCTTATCTGATTGGAATGTAATGGCGGAGAGGGAGTCCGCCGAACTGATCTATTTAGTATCTGAAATTATGATGCTTTTAGAACAGTCAATAGAATTATCCCACACTTCTTACCACGTTAGCTAACCGCTAATTCGGGGTCCGATACCTTAAAGAGATAGTTGGCCAGCTTCTGTCTCTCTCAAGCGGGTCCACACTACCTCGGAGGTCACCGCATCGCGGTAAAACACTGCCATTCGACGAAGGTTCAGGGCTGGTGAGAGTAGCGTAACGACGTCGTCTCCAACCTCCCACAAAATTGTATTTTGCTCAAAGTCAGCGCCATACATGTTTTGAACAGCCCCATCGGCGCGTGCGGCTGGTGAGCCGAATCTCTGACGCAAGGCACCTTCGATGGCGGTTCGGTTAAATTCATCGTAGAAAGTTTCAATGAGAAACAGCCGCCCTTCGAAAAAATGAAATTCGATGGTGGCCCCGATGCCGCCACCGATCTCAATATTAGCGCGCACATTGCTTCTACCAATGTTTTGCATCGGCATGCAGCGTTCAACCCCAATCGCTGCCTCTGCATCAGTCAACGAGAAGTAATCGGGCGCCTCGCTATCGCCCGCACAAACGAACGTTTTCGGGCCATAATCGCCTGGCACCAGCGGCACTGCGCGCGCTTCCTCAAGCGTCATCCCAATGTCATACTGTTGGAAGCTTGCGATTGCTGCACCTGCACTCAAGAGTTGCAGTAAGGACAATATTCTTCTCCTCGTTTGCTCAGGTCTACGACATTGAAAGAGATAGATCTCGCGCGCACGCGCAGACGAGAAACTGTATTAGCGATGACGTTCCAGTGCCCGACCGCTCCTAAAGTTTTTAAGCAGTAGAATTTGCCTACCCCCAATCGCACCCACTTTACTAGGTCGCGGAACCTAGCGACAAGAAGGAATGGAGGACCGCTTGCCAATGATGGCGTTCTTCCGCCTCTGAGCCTTGCGCCAACCATCACGAAGCTTCTTCACGAGGTGTGTTCTGTCGCCAAAGACCTCACGATTTGAGAGCCGAATAACGGTTATGTCGAAGCGAGCGCAATCAGCGTCCTTCAACCTATCCCGCCCCCTCTGATATTCCGTGTCGTGAACACTGCCATCAACCTCAATTGCCAAGCGCAATTCGGCGAAATAGAAGTCCACAATCCATTTACCGCTGATGACGTGCTCGCGTATGAAGCGCCCTTTCAAAACGCCGCCATTCAATTCAGCCAAAATCTGTTCAAGTTTCCTCTCCGCCGGAGTAGGCGCCGCCCTTCTCTCCTCCGCAAATCCAGTGATGTAACTGGACCGCTCGGAATCCTGATGGTGGTGCGGCTCTCGCGTCGCCCGCGGCAAAACAATCCCGGAAAAGCTGGACTTTTTGGCAGCCTTTCGCGGCTCCCTTACCTTTTCGCCTCGACGTCGTCTGCGAGCGAGATTCTTTGAATCCCTCCGCTTGAACCATCTCTCCCAGTCTCTTTCGCTCCTCGGCATGCTTCGACCATAGCATCGACCAGCGTTCTGAAAAGGCAGTCATGCCTACACGGTCTTCTTCAGCCGCCGAGGCATGCTAACATAGGTCAAAATTCAGGGCCAACAGAGGGACGTTTCATGCAAGAAATATTGCCATACGAAGATCGAGTGTTCGTGCAGAAAATTCCAAAAGCGTTGGACCAAGTTATTGAGGAACAGCGCAGACTGATCGAGCTAATCTATCCACTCACCATAGATCGAGAAAGCTTGAAGAATTCGATAGTCGAAGCGCGCAAGACTATCGACTATTCAGGCCCATATGCTGGCGTCAAAACACTTGAACGCTTCTCTTCGACGATCAAAGAGACCTTAAGCCAAATTGAAGAAGGTCTTGAAGCAGTGAGAATTGGCAATCAGGAATTGGACCATATGCTTAGCGATATAAAGTCTATGCTCGCAAAAATCGCCGCTGAGATCGACGATAATGAGTAGCTCGAACCGATGTCGATCCGATATTTTTAGGAGCACGGCATGATACGGACAGTCTCGATTATGCCGTTAATAATCTTGTTTGGCTGTAACGAGCCTTCGTCTGAACAGGAAGCCCGACATAGAGAGGCTCTGGACCACTTAGAGGGTCGTGTCTTGGAGGCAATGTGTGAACCTTGGGGATTAGCAAGACAAGACGCTCTTGCTCGCATGTTCGATGCTTACGAGGCTTGGGCAATAGATAACATAGACGCGGGTGATACGATCTATGACTTAGCTGACGACATAAACGAAGATGACTGCGCTGAAGCTGGTATTATCGTCACCAGCTCGATTCCGATTGAGAGAGAACGTGAAATAGAACGTGAATTGGGCGCATGTCGTTTGGTAATGGAGAGAGACGAGGTAGAACGAGAAAGGTGCAGGAAATTGGAATCAGAGTTTGGCTCGTATAACTTACGAGGCGAATTAGAATTAAGACCGTAGGTTGTTCGATCGGCCCCATCGCTTGCCTATAATCTTTCCAGCCAATCCCCACCGCGTCAATGCCAGCCGCTCGCCCGTTTCAGCTTTGCTGGCCTTCAACAGATAGCGCACGACGTTCTCAGCATTGGTCACCTGCCGCTTTTTGCTATCTTCACCTACTTTAGCAATCCGCCCACCTATCGCTGCCACCCTGCTGACACCCGCGCGGTATTCGCCACCAGCTTGCACTATCCAGCGCCGTGTCCTGTTTCGCAGCGTCATCCCGTCCGGCAGGTGCAGTAGGATATGCACGTGTTCGCCCTTCTCGCTGGCGCACTCTCGCACCCAGATGGCCGACAGTTTGCCGCCTTCGCGTTTTGATTGTTTTGATATTTTATCAATCAGGCTACCGACAAAGCGCGCTCCGTCATGAGGCTGGATGCCTGCCAGGCCATAATGCACCGTCCAATGACGCTGGAAGACTCGCCCAGTTTCAAAGGCGTGTCGAGCTGACTCCATCAGCTTCTGCACCTGCTCATCGCTCAGGTTGTAGCTCACCCTGTCCGCGCGATTGCGAGCGCCGCCCCATGTGCCGCGCTGACTATCCGGCTGGGCAAGGGTGCAACTAGTAGTATCACTATAGTTAGCAAGCGCCGTGCCATTGTCGGGCGATTCCCCGTTTTCCGCCGTTAATAAACGGACGGCATTGGCGCGCGGAGGAACGTTTCTGGCCATCGCGGTGAAGTTTCAAGTTTGGGGGAACAGGGCGGAACCGTCCGGCTGGATCGATCCCGCCCCGCTATATGCCGCTAGGAGGCGTTTTCCGGCCCGCTGGGCCTATTGTCGGCAGCGTAGGCCATCAATGCCCGCCCAAGGTCCGGCACGGCATCCAGAGGCATTGTAACGCCCTTTGCCGTGGCCTTATCGCCGTGCTCGCCAGCCCAGAGACGAATTTCGAAGAACGTTCGTCCCCTAAACTCGCGCGCGCCAGCGACCAGCCGCCCGTCATGCTTGGCCAATTCCCATACCGGGGGAGCGGTGAAACCGGGCAGCGTGCTCATTTCGCACTCTGCCTGTTTCCTGCCTGTTTTATCAGGCAGCCGGGAGTGGCCAGCCGATAGCGGGCGTGGCGATATGGGCCTTCAATCTCGGTTGTGATTGTCAGTCCATCATCGCGCATCGCGTGGATCGTGCCTCCCAGCCGCGTGTGCCACGGCAAGGTATCGTGCTGAGTCACGCCTTCAGAGCGCCTCGCAAGCATGACAAGCACGCGAGCACGCTTTCCGCGATACCTCCAGGTAGCACCGCTGGCCGCGCGATATGCGACTACGCGGTTGCCTGTCCGACCATCATCGGCGATAAGGCGATTGTCGATTGCTTCCACAGTTTTCGACTGGCCTCCGGTCGTTGGCGCGACCGGGGGCTTTTCATTTTTTGGCCTTGCGTCTGTCATCATGCAGCCTCCCCTTCGACAGTAGGGAGGGCATTCGCCCAAGCTTCGGCATCAGCGCGAGCAATCCGTGTTGCAGTGCCGAATTTCCGCAGCTTCAAGCGACCGGCATTCACCTCGCGATAGAGCGAAGTCTTGCCGATGGAATAGCGGTCGCAGAAAACTGCCACCGTCATCAGTTCAGGAATTTCCATTCTTAGCTTCCTTTGCAGCGTTGCACGGTTCCGCCGTGTCGGTCCCGACGTTTGCCGGAGTGCTGCCAAGGTTAGTTGAGGCGAAGTGCAGAATCTTGGCTCTCGTGAACCAGATTTCGCAAAATCGTGTCGACTGTCTCGGCAGCTTTGCACGGTTCCGCCGTGCCGGTCCCGGTGAGTGCCCGGGTGCTGCTAAGAATAGACGCTTCCCAGATTTGGTCGGCCTACTTGGCCAAAAGTTCCGCTCTTATTTTTCGGCCAAATAGGCCATGATGCGATTTGCATACTTACGGAGCTGACTAGTCTGTGGCTGTTCGCCTGTCGTATCCAAGAACCATTTTGCCATCTCCGCTTCGATTTTGGCCTGCTCGCCCCGTTCTTGTCCTATACCATCGACTTCATTCGCTAGTCCGATAACTGAGATCAAGGCACCTTCCCAATCCCATTTTTTGGGTCGGCCAACGCGCTGCGCTCGCTTCTCGGGAGAAGGAGATTCAAGGCCAGAAATCAGTTCGATTGCACTGCTTTCGAAACTTAGGCCGCTGAGCGATACCTTGAACTCCAGCCAAGAAAATTGCACCTCGCCCCGGCGTTTTTCCTCGCCATACATTAGATCGTCGGAAAGGAAGTAGTCTCGGTCTGCCTCGTTCGGGAAGATGGACTGAATTTCGATCCTCCCTTCTTCCCAATCGATTTCGTCAGCGTGATGGAAATAGCCATATCCGATTTGGTTTGGGAGAAAGTCGTCGCTCTCATACCATCGGTATCCGGTAATGGGGGCTAGGGTACCATTAGGCGTTTGGACCAAGTCTTTTTCGGTTGGAGCAACGACACTCCATTCCTCTTTTACGGCAGCCCAGAAAGCCTCGCCATCGGCCCACGCCAAATCGCTATTTTGCAGCAAACAAGTTACCGGAATGAAGCCACGCAAATCCCCATCGGTGCAGTATGCGGTTACGTGCCCTTCAAATATTAATTGCGTGAGCAATCGCTTGCACCAAGTTCGTGGCGCTGACTTCGCTAGAATATCTAAAGCCTCACGGCTCGGAATTAGTCTTTTCATTGTGCCAATCTGACGACGTTTGCGCCGCTCGCCCCCTCGCAATAGTTGGCCCATGCCGCCATGAGTTCGCGCCGCTTATCAAGCATAGAACCGCGCTGATAGGCGGCAACAGTCTTGTCGCTCACCACGTGTGCTAGCGCCGCTTCGGCAAGCTCGGATGGCCATGTTGTTTTCTCGGCAACCCAATCGCGAAAAGTGGAGCGGAAGCCATGCGCCGTTACCGTTAATTCCATATCGCGAAGCACCTTAGTCAGCGTCATATCACTAAGCGGCTTGCCACGTTTGGTGCCCGGAAACACCAAATCGCTATCGCCACGTTTGTGCGGTTTCATACGCTTGAACAATTCGACCGCTTGGGGGGAGAGCGGCACGACATGCTCACGCGCCGCTTTCATTCGCTCGGCTGGAACCGTCCAAGTGGCAGCATCTAGGTCAATTTCGCTCCACTCAGCCAAGCGGACCTCGCCAGACCGTGCCGCCGTGAGGATGACCGCCTCAAGAGCCAGCCGCCCCATAGTCTCGCGCGCGCGTATTGCTCGCATAAAGGCGGGAAGCTCAGCATAGGGCAGTGCGGAATGATGCTTTGGCTTGGCCCGTTGTTTCGGAAGCGCCTTGTCGATTACAGGCATGGGCAACCCTGTCTCGCGATAGCCCTTCGCCACTGCCCAATCGATCACGTTACAAATGCGCTGGCGAAGCCGCCGCGCAGTCTCGGGTTTAGTCAGCCAGATTGCCGCCAATGCATCCCGAACGTCCGGCGCATCCACTTGGGCAATGGATCGATCACCAAAAGCGGGGAAGGCATATGCCTCCAAGGTGGAGAGCCATTGCTTGCGATGTTTGGCGTTCTTCCAGCTTTCCTTTTGCTCGGCATGGACCGATGCAGCCGCCTCGCGAAACGTAGGAATGCCAGCCGCCTTTTTGCGTTCGGCAATCGGATCAATTCCAGCTTCGACTTGTGAACGCACCGTTGCAGCCCGCTCGCGCGCCAGCTTGAGGGATACCTTCTTGGCACTACCCAATCCAATGTCGCGCCGCCGCCCGTCTTTTTGGATTCGCACCATCCAGCTCTGGCCGCCACGTTTGCCAATTAGGAGCGCCAGCCCGTCGCCATCCTGATAACGTCCCGGACTGCCATCCCGGACCAATGCGCTCACTTGCGTTGCTGTAAGACTGCCCACCGCCGTTCCTCCCACGTTTTCTACCACACATTAGCGCGGATAGAAGCGAACGGCAAGGTCGGCGGAGGAACGCCAAACGCAGGATTTACGGATAGAAAGCCGCTACGCTAGGGTGGGATGGGAACGACTGGGAAAGGGTAGGTGGCGGAGAGGGAGGGATTCGAACCCTCGGAACCCGTAAGAGCTCAACAGTTTTCGAGACTGCCCCGTTCGACCACTCCGGCACCTCTCCGCAAGGGGTATCGGCTGAATTTTGAAACCCGCAGTCGATTGGGAAGAGGCGCGGTTAGCGGAGAGAATGTGGCTTGCCAAGTCCCTTACGCGCGAAATCTTGCAAAAACGGGGGACTGTCTCCCCGGCCGCCTTGTCGATGCGGCGATGTGACATATATTTACGCCATGGATCGCTCGGTATTCTACTCGTCCCAGGCCGGTCGTCGCATCGATGCGCCCCGCCGGTCGCGTGCCCGCTTTGCCATTGGCGATATCGTCAAACACCGCAATTTCGACTTCCGCGGCGTCATCTTCGATATCGACCCGGTCTATGCCAATTCGGAAGAATGGTATGAACAGATCCCGGAAGGCCAGCGGCCCGACCGGGACCAGCCCTTCTATCACCTGCTGGCAGAGAACGAGGACAGTTCATACGTCGCCTACGTCAGCCAGCAGAACCTGCTGGCCGATACCGAGGGCGAGCCGATCGACCACCCGCAGGTGGACCAGCTCTTCGAGCACTTCAGCGCGGGACGCTATCGCCTCCGCCGCAGCCTTACGCATTAATCAGCTTTTGATCTTCCAGCCGCTCTTCAGCACGCGGTAGGTAATAAAGCCCAGCACCAGGTTCAGAACGCCAACGCCAATGGCTGCGCTCACGACGTGGGCATTGTCGTTGCCGATGTCGCTTACGCCCAGGAAGCCGTAGCGGAAGCCCGAGATCATGTAGAAGAACGGGTTCGCCTTGCTCACTGCCTGGAAGAACGGCGAGAGGTTCGAGATTACGTAGAACGTGCCCGACAGCAGGCTCAGCGGCGCCACGATGAAGTTGGTGATCGCCGCGTTGTGATCGAACTTTTCCGCCCAGATGCTGGCCAGCAGACCGAAGATCGCCAACATGGTCGCGCCCATCAGGCCGAACCATACGATTGCCCATGGGTGCGCCACGTGCATGTCGACGCCCGGATAGAGCACCATGGCCAGCGCCACGGCACCGCCCACCATGATCGCGCGAGTGATTGCAGCCATGACGATGCCGATCATCAGCTCCGCTTCGGATAGCGGCGGCATCAACAGGTCGATGATGGTGCCCTGCAGCTTGCCTGCCAGCAGCGAAAAGCTGGAATTGGCGAAGGCATTCTGCATCATGCCCATCATGATCAGGCCCGGCGCAACGAAGGTGCCGAAGTTGACGCCCATGATCTCGCGCCCGCCGCGCCCCAGTGCCACGGTAAAGATGACGAGGAACAGCAGGGTCGTTACCGCAGGTGCCCACACGGTCTGCGTCTGCACCTTGAGAAAACGGCGACATTCCTTAATATAGAGGCTCCACAGCCCGATCCGGTTGATCCCGGTGATCTGCGGCTCTCCCTTCGGCGGGAATTTGCGGCCGGCGTTGCTGCCGGTGGCGATGAATTCGCCTTCTGCGGAGTTTGTAGCGGGTGCTTGATCGGCCATGGGAGCGCGACTATCTCCCCATTGCCGGGCTGGCAAGAACACAAGTGGCCTTGAAACAGGTCAAGACGAACGGATTACGACTTACCCATGAGCTGGACTGAAGAACGCATCGGCACCCTTACCAAGATGTGGGAGGGTGGCGCGACCGCGAGCGAGATTGCTACCGAACTTGGCGGCGTTTCGCGAAACGCGGTGATCGGCAAGGCTCACCGCCTCGGCCTGAAGGCGCGTCCCAGCCCGGTGAAGGCGAACGACAAGAAGAAGGCTGCCGCCAAGAAGAAGGAAGCGGCGCCAAAGCCTGCAGCCAAGGCGAAACCGAAGGCACCGCCTGCGAAGAAGGCGAAGGAGCCCGAAGCGCCCAAGGCCGTAAGTCCCGCGCCGCAGGAGGCATCTTCGTCCAACCAGAGCCAGCCGATGCCGGACAAGCGAGAGGACCTGCCCAAGATCGTTTCCTACGGTCCCGGCGGCTTCCTGCGTCAGGGCCCCGGCGATCAGCAGGCACCGATTCCGCCCGCGCCGCCGCGTCGCCTTGTTCCGGCAAAGCCCGATCCGTCCATCGCCGACAAGACCAGCCTGCTCGATCTGAACGACCGGGTATGCCGCTGGCCGATGGGTCATCCGGGTGAGCCGGACTTCCATTTCTGCGGTGAAAAGGTGAACCCCGGCTTCCCTTACTGCGTAGAGCATTGCGGCCGGGCCTATCAGGCACAACTGCCGCGCGGTGCCCGCCGTCCCCCGCCCCCGCTGCCATTCGGCGGACCGCGCGTTCGCTAAAGGCTATCCTAGAGTTTCAGGAAAGGCCCGCTGTCCAGCAGGATGGCGGGCCTTTTCTTTTGCGCTTCACCCAGCTGCTACTTCCGCATCTGCAGGAAATACCGTTGGCGCGGCGATCTTCGCCTCGCGGAAGGCGCGAAGGGTGCGCAGGGTAATATCGGTCTCGAATGCCTTCTCGTGCTTGGTATCCAGCACATAGGCCTTCAGGCGCAGGCGGATGGCGATGTAGTTCGCCATCGGCTCCTGCGACACCAGCACGACGATTGGCTTTGGCAAATAGGTATAGCGGCTTGAGAGCGCTGCCTCGGTCAGGATGTCGCGCGCCTTGTCGATGTCCTGGTTCGCGTCGATGTAGAAATCGACCACCACCTGCATGTCCAGCGCACCGTAGTTGCCCGACGAGGTTATCTCGCTGAGGAACTTGTTGTTCGGGATGGTGATGGTGTTGTCGTCCAGCGTCTGCAAACGGACAGAGCGCAGGCCGATGGCAGTGATGTCGCCATAGAAGCCGCCGAAGTTGACCCGGTCGCCCACCTGGAAGGGCCGATCAACGATAATCATGATGCCTGCCACGAAAGATGCGGCAAGGTCTTTCAACGCGAAGCCGATGGCGACGGCGGCCGTGCCGCCGATCAGCGTCAGCAGCGTTCTGTCGATGCGGAACGACAGCGCGACGACGATTGCACCCGTGGCGATGAAGATCAGGAACTTCGCGAAGGTGGCAACCTTCTGCATTGTCAGGCGGCGGGCAGCGAATTGCTCGCTGAACCGGTTCACGAAGCTGGACAGGACTTTCAGCAGGAACCACGCGCCGATGATGACGAACAGCGAGGTGACGACCCCGCTCCAGCGGACGAAATTGCCCAGTTCGGCAACGTCGATATCAGTGTCCTGCGCCATGGCCTGCGTGGCGGTTGCCAGCAGTACGGCGGCAAGGCCAAGGCGGAAGGTCTTCATGGCAGGACTCCCGCGATGAGGTTCTGGGCCGACAACATCCGTTTCACCTCCTGCAACCAGTAGAGCGTCAGGCGATAGCCTTCGCCGTGTCGCACGATCACGCCCAGCAATTCGCAGGTCCGCAGAATCTCGCGCACCCTGTTTGGCGCTAGGTCGGTGGCCAGCACGATATCGTCAAAGCTGGCGACATCCATCTGCAGGATCACCCTCAGCACGAACAGCGTGCCTTGCGGCATGGCAGCAAGTCGCCCGATGTCCGGCGCCTTGAACGTGCGCACGCTGAGGACAGCGCTGAGCTTGTCGCGGAAAAGGCTGCGCCGCCAGTGCTCCAGAGCGACTGCCGGGTTGCCGTTGGTATCCTCCGTCAAGGCGGAGAAAAAGGCCCGCTTCGCTCGCTCCTCAGGTGGAATTTCCTCGTCCAGCAGCAGGTTGCCGGTGTCTTCTGCAGAAATGTCGAGATCGGGCTCGAACCCTGCCTTCTCGGTCCGCTGCTCTATCAGTGACCTGATCTGCTTTTCCGACCATGGGCGCAGGCGGATTTCATCATCGAACAGCGGGCGATCGAACCGCGCGCGCTGGAGATAGGGCCAGATCGCTGCGTCGATCCCGAATACCCAGCTTGTCGGGCCGGGCATATGGCGCGCGAGCTCTATCAGCCGGTCGAACTCCGCAAGGCCGCCGATGGCAGGAACGATGGTACGCTGTACGTCATCGATAGCCACGCAGTGCGGGTTCGCAATGAGTGTAGTGGAGATGCTCTCGGCGTCCGCCTCGCAGCCCAGTTCCTTTGCCAGCATGGCAAGTGTGTCATCATGGCCGTTGGCCTGCAGCGCTATCACCGGAAGTTCCGAGTTGCCGCACAGCCGCCGCATTGCGGTGGTCTTGCCATATCCGCGATTGCCGATCACCGCCATGACATGACCGGGAAGAACCGCGCGCGCCTGCGCCGGGCCGGGCAGGTCGGCATCGTGGTAGTCCGCATCGTCATCATGTGGGTGAAGACGTTCTGCTTCCTCGTCGGAAATGGGGATGTACTTCCCGCTTTCCTCGTCCGCGATCACCCGTTCGCTGGCTTTCTCTCTCGCCCGCTGCCCCAGGATTTCGCGGATAAGGCCCAGTTGCCGGATGCGCCGCGCGACGACCACCTGCGCGCCGCGCACCATCAGGAAAATGCCAGCCAGAATCCTTCCTAGAGCGCCGGTAATGCCATGGGGATTGCGCGACACCCAGGCCAGCAGGCGGCTGTTCGGTGCGCCGAGCCGCGCCAGCGTCTCGATACGTTCATGCCACCACGTCGTGATGATCAGGATCAGCGGGATCGCCAGCAGCCAGCAGAACGTCAGCAGCCAGCTGTAAATTGCCCCGCGTCCCACGACATTGGCCGTCAATGAGAGGACAAGCCCCACACCGATAACCACCGCGGCAACCAGACGAAGTGAGCGTTTGCGCAGTTCCGCCCGGGGGTCCTCGTCCGATCCGCCGCGCGCCATGGCGTCGATCACCAGCACCAATGCCGCACCGCCGGCAGCCCAGCAGGCAAGCAGCCACAACAACCTGATCGGAGCCGGATCGAAGAACCACGGGAATATCCAGTCGAGGATGAGAAGCAGCGCCAGCCAGTCGATCGGCCTCAGCGCATGGCCAAGCACGCGGAAGATATATTCGAGTATCGAGGACAGCAGGGTAGGAGGCTTGCGATGTGCCTGCGCGCGCCGCAATTCTCCGACGATGTTCTTCCCCACGCTCCGCCAGAAACGGAACCCGAGTATGACGAGCAGGAACTTGAGCAGATCGAGTACTTCGTCCGCCCGGAATTCGAGAAGGCCGCTGCCGAAATTCTTGAGGTCCGCAAATCCTGTCGAGAGATTGTAGCGACTGGTAAGGGCGATCTGCTTCACCTCACGCATGACCTGATCGAAGCCTTCGGAGCCAAAACCGGTGACGCGCGAGCGCAATTCAGGGGAGAGGCCCGGGATCAGGGAAAGCCGCGCCTCGTTCATCGTGATCATCGCATCGTACAGCGTGTCTCGGCGTTCGCCCAGCAGCTGGGTCTGCCGGGCGCCCAGCAGCTCTACCCGGCGTGTCAGAGCGCCTTGAAACGCGAGAAGCTGCTGGCCTTCCTCTCCTGAGGTCACCAGAGCGGGATCGACCGGCGGGATAACCAGCAGGGGTTGCGTGCCCGCCGCACCGCCCCTTTGCAGCGAGACGCTCAAATCGGCGCGAACCTCGCGCAGCGCCTCGATCAGGTCTTCATAGAGTATGTCCGCTGTCGCTTCGCTGCCGGGCGAAGCCGCGATTGCCGCTGCCTGCTGACGCCACGAAAGCGCATCTGCCTCGATCAGTTCCAGTTCTGCTGCTGCATTATCGAGCCGCGCGGCCTCGGCCTCAACAGCTTCTCTGGCAGTGCGCAGCCGGGCACGCTCGGCAGCCAGCAATTGCTGACGCTCTGCCTCCGCCGCGGCGCGCGCTGCTTCTGCCTCTGCCCGCTGCCGCGCTGCCTCTTCGGCCAGCGCGGCCTCGTCAGGCGATACTTCACCTTCGGCGACTTCTTCCGCGAGGTCGGGAGCAGGCTCCTGCGCCGCCAGCGGACTGGCAAGCGCGAGGCAGCACATGACGGCGAGCAGCGCCGCCCACCTGTACAGCCAGTCAGTACCGAGTTTCGCCATTTACCCCCTACCCTTCACGCGACGTGGCGGACTTGATCCGAAACTCCCACGCTCCTTGCAAGGGGAATGAGCATTTAGTCGACGATCATCTCCAGCCGATAGTCGGCGGTTTCATCCCGCCGGGCGGCAGAGCGCATCATGTACACGCGAATGCGATAGTCGCCGCTGGCAGAGGCAATGCCTTCGTACTGGTTGCCGTTGATCGAGCCAATGAAGGTGGCAACATCGGTCTCACCCGGCTCGAGAATGTTGAAGTAAGTGCCGGTGTGCTGCGTCGCCATGGAGACATTCATCAACTGGCCTTCCCGCACGTTGAGCAGGTAATCAACACTCTCGTAACCGGTGATGCTGTCCTCCACCGTGGCGCTGTTCGACCCGGCGGCGAAGGACACACGGTGGTTCTCGATACCGTCGATCTCGGCGGGAGCCTCCGCTGCCGGGGCAGCCGCCTCCTCTTCAGCAGCTTCCGGGCCAGCCTCGGCAGGCTCTACAGTCGCGGCTTCTGCTTCTGCAGTTTCATCGGCGGCCTCCTCGACAGTCGCTTCGTCTCCGGAAGAGCAAGCCGCCAGCAGGGAAAATGCGGCGATGGCGGAAATTGCGGTCAGTTTCTTCATGTCGATTGTCCTCGGCTAAACTGATGCGTCAGCGGGCAACGAAGCCGAAGATCGTGTCTTCGGAGCGAAGCATAAGCGAGCGTCCTTCAACGCCGAGTTCGTAGCTATCGACCTGCGGCAGTTCCGCTGCCAGCCGCTCGCCATAAGTCGGCGGAGGGCACAGCGCGCGGGTCGAGGCGACGTGCCCGATGGACAGATCGCCAGTGCCGCCCCCGCGCGGATCGGCATCCCAGTTGGCATTGCCGCGGTTGCAGTCGAGCTGCATCGTAACAGAGCCGTCGCGCTGGAAGGTGACGCTGTGGCGGTCGCTCAGTTGCGGACGCAGGCGGATCTCCTCCTGCGTGTCGATGATGCTTTCCAGGTACCATGTGCTGGCGATCAGGGCGCGCTCGTCGGGCGAAAGCTCGGGCGTGGTCGCGCAACTGGCGAGCACAACGGAGCTGGCAACAGCAACGGTGGCGATTTTCAGGACATGCATGGGGTCACTCCATTTCAAGGGCGCAAGCGGGGGATCAACCTGCGCTGTAAGGCCAGACGAGATTCAGGATGAACAGCGGGATAAAAAGCGCGAGGGCCGTAATAAGCATTCGCTTTCCAGTGCTGGCGCCTTCGACCACCTTGGTCTTTTTCAACACCGTGAGCACGATCAGGATAATGACGGCAGAGGCCGCCATGTGTGGCCAGTTGAATTCCATGAAGGTCGTCTCCCTCTTGTCGTTCAGACGGTTCTAGCGTTTCCAGAACCAGTACAGGATCGCCAGATTGATAAGCGGCGAGAGAACTCCGACCAGAACTCCCGAGAGACCGATCTTGTCAGCGATCAGGTTCCACGGCAGGCCCAGCGGAATCAGGAATACGCCGGAGAGCGGGTCCGTCTCCTGGCCGAACCAGCCGAACGTGCCGATCAGGAAAAGGAGGACTGCGGCGACGTAGAGAACCACGAACGCGGCAAAGACGTATTTCATAGAGCCCTCCCCTTCAGGCGGTTCAGAGCGCGCCCTCGTCGCCGGTGAACATCACCTCGTCGACGGTGCCATCACGATAGCCGAAGCAACGCCACGGAGCCGTCGCGCCGTCGACGTTGACGAAGATCGCCACACCGGATTCGGCTTCTTCGATGCGGTTCGTGCCGATCACGTTGCCACCGACCATTGCGTTGACTTCGGCAAGGCACTTTTCTTCCAGGCCACCCGGGCCACGGATCGGATCAGCCGGCGCGCTTGCAACTTCCTCGGCTGGCGCTTCAGTGGTCGTCTCGGCAGCGGCCTCCGCCGGAGCAGCTTCGGCTTCTTCGGTGACTTCTTCGGTATCGGCTTCGACGGCGTCACCGCCTCCACAGGCGGAAAGGGCCAATGCCATGGCACCGCAGCCACCGGCCAGAACCAGCTTGAACTTCTTCATTCTTAACTCCTTGATCTGGACAATGCGGGGCGTCAGCCGCCTGTAACCATTGCATCGACAATGACATAGGTTTCGGGGCCGAAGTTGATCGTCACCCGGTCCCCATCGCGCGAGGTCTCGAAATCCCAGCCAGCAGAGCCATCGGCCTGTGCGCTGTCGGCGCCGTAGGGCTCGGTTCCATTGAGAAAGATCGCGCGCGTGCGACCGTCAGGCTTCTGAATCTCGATCAGATGCGTGCCATCCTCTCCCCAGTTGCGGACTATGCCCGCGTTACAGTCCTGGGTAGGCGGACCTCCGTTGAAGCCGCAGGACAGGATTGTGGTGGCGTTGTAGTTGGTGCCAGGAACGAGAGCGTCTTCGACATCCACCGGCATCTGCATTTCGGGCATGCCGACGTTGGCATCGCCCATCGGTATCGAGATGACGCTGACACCTTCGATGACTTCGACGATCTCGCCGCCCACAGCCCGCGCACTGGCGCTGCTTGGGCAGCCGACCAGCACCGCGCTGTCGTCCAGCCAGTTCGACGTTGCCGCGCTTTCGCCAAGCCGGCGACAGGGATCGCCGGCGTTGGGATAGCCATCGCCGAAAGGCGCAAGGCTATCGGGAATTGCGGCAACTTCCGAGTCCGCCGGGGTCGCATCAGCGTCCTCGGAAGTCGCACCCTCCTGTTCGGTCTCTGCATCTGCGCCGCAAGCCGCCAGTCCCATGGCCAGGCTGACGGCAAGCAGGCCGCGATAGAAATTCGTTCTCATCAAAAATCCCCGTCCGGAAAAAATGAGCCCCGCCCCGCACGTCCGTGCAGCGGGACGGGGCTCCTCCCCATGCCTGGTTAGCGACAGCGCGGGTGCTGGCCGATGTCGCGGATGTCGTAGAAGTGGCCGTCGGCAATGGTGATCTGCACGCACTGGCGCGTGTCGTCGTTCCACTGGATCGAATAGCGCGTGTTGCCGGAAGTGAAGTTGTCCACCTGCTCGAACCCGCGACGTTCCATTTCGCTCATGCCGCCAGCCGCACGCGCGCCCTGAAGATCGCCGAAGCTTACTGCCGGGTGGTAGCCGCCTCGACCGGAATGCTGGCGCAAGTTGGCATTGCGCTGGTCGACACCGGCGGAGTAGCCCGACGAGTATGCGTCGCTGCGATCGCGGTTGTGGTAGGATGCATTGTGCAGGCCGTCGTTATAGCCACGCTCGTAAGCCAGTTCGTCCTCGTGATCGTCGTAGTGCTGGTCGTCGTCATGATGGTTCGACCTGTGGGCGAAGATCGCACCGAGGATCGCTGCACCGGCGGCCACACCTACCGCTGCGGCAGCGTTGCCGCCCATATGGTGGCCGCAATCCTGATCGCTGGCATCGGTGATCGTCTCTACGCGGCCACGATATTCCTCCACCTTCACGCAGTCGTCATCGCCTTCGTCCCACCAGTAGCTGTAGGTGTAGCCCATCGAGTTGCGGTTGTTTGACACGTAGGAGAAACCGCGGTCCCGCAGCGCGCTTTCCGCATCGGAAGCATACATGCCGTTGATGTCGACAAGCTGGGATGCCTCATCTGCCAGTACAGGGGTGGCAACCAGTGCCGTCGAACAGATTGCCGCAATAATCTTGGGGGAAGTCGTACCACGCATTGAAATGTCTCCTTTGGACGAAATCCGCGCAAATAAGCGGAATCAAAGTCAAAATGTCATCGTCCTGTAGAAACAAGGTCCTAAAGGCTGTATTGTTCGTCAATTGCGGTTAAGGCCACAAGCAGTGGCTTTTCATGACAAGGGCAGACTTCGTGGGATATCAATCTTTCAAAGTTGACCGTTCTAGCGACGCCAAGAACGCGCCTCGGCACGAACTTGCCGTCGATCTGCGCCCCGTTCCCGCAGCCTTTATCGGACGCCACCTGCAAACGCTGCATGCACCCGAAAGGATGCTGGCAGGATCATCGCTTGAATCCGATGATCTGGCCTCAAGAGAGCTGATGGAACGCAACTGGCCTGACCAGATCACCATCCGAGATTATCTGACGATCATCGGCAACCTGGCCACTATCGGCCCGGACCCCGGCTATCATCTCGAGTACGCGGCGGCAGGCGTGCCGCTGTTCTCGGGCGGACTGGATATCGGCATGCGCTTTGCCCCCACCGTGCGGGATGCGCTGGACATTATGTGCGAGTACGGCAGCGACAGGCCCGGCTACGTGCGCTACCTCGTCTATGAAGAGGGCGAGAATACCGTGCTGGAAATCGTCCCGACGACGGCCCTGGGCGCAGCAGCCCCGATCATCGTGGAAACACCGATACTGGTCGTCAGCCGGATGATAAGCAGGCATCTTGCGCGCAAGTTGAGGCGGTGCCTGGTCGAACTGGCTTACCCTAGCCCCGCTTACGTGAAGCGGATGAACGATGCTCTTTCCAAGCCCATACGCTTCAACGCCGGGCGCAACCGGCTGCTGATACCGACTGCCAAGGCGAGCGAGCCCAGCATCCTTTATGACGAGGCCCAGTGGCGACATGCGCTGCGTCTCTGCGCCGAGGAGCGCGAGCAACGCGATCAGGTCGACCCGTTGGCAGACGTGCGCAAGGTGTTTGTCGCCCAGATGCTGAACGCCGACAAGCCGCCAAGGCTTTCCGCACTTGCCGATGCGCTCGACGTGTCAGACCGCACGCTGATCCGCCGCTTTCGTGCCGCCGGTATCAGCTTTCAGCAGTTCAAGGACCTTGCCTTGCTCAGTCAGGCGACGGAACTCTTGTCGGACCCCGTGGCAACAGTCGAAACCGTAGCTGAAAAGCTGGGCTTTGCAGACGCTTCCGGCTTCCACCGCAGTTTCAAACGCTGGACCGGCAAGACGCCGCGCCAATTCCGCGAAGGGCGCGAACCTGTCAGCTGAAAGCTATGGTGCGGGCGTCGGCGCCCCATCAACGAACGTCTCGCGGCGCAGGACCGGCGCATCCTTGCCCCACGTTTCGACAAGCTCGTTGGCGGACCTCAACAGATCGAGAAACGCGCCGTAATCCTCGTCCATGCACCCGGAATTGTAGGCATGCTCGACCGTGGTTGCGCCATTGGTCAGCCGGATTGTGCCATAGGGCAGATCGTTCATGAAGTTGTCGCAGTCGTCTGAACTCGGTGCCTGTTCGGGCAATTGCAGCAGGATGCGTTCCAACTCGATGTAACGCTCTGCGTCCGGCTCGATCTCGTGCCAGACAAGGGTGTAGTTGCCCATCCGGTCTCCGCGCTCCGTTTCGGTCCAGCTTCCCCCGAATTGCGAGGTGATGCGCCAGGAAACAACGGGTTCGCCCCAGGACTTCATCTCAAACGTCACCATGTCGAAAGACGGACCGGGCGGCGGGGCAAGCGTCTCTTGCGCGGCGCAGGCGGTGGTGGTTGTCGCGACAATCCCGGCGGCAATCACAGAGACAAGACGCAGCATCAGGCAGGTCCTTCTTTCTTGGCGGTTTCGTGAATGTGCACGTCGCGCTGGGGAAAAGGAATGGAAATACCGCGCTTGTCGAAGGCGATCTTCATCTTCTGCGTCAGGTCCCAGTAGACGCTCCAGTAGTCCTCGGTCTTCACCCACGGACGACAGATGAAGTTCACCGAGCTGTCAGCCAGTTCGTGCACCTTTATATTCGGTGCGGGATCATCGAGGACGTCGGGATGCTCGCCGACAACCTGTTGAATGACTTCGAGCGCCTCTTCGATGGAATCGCCATAAGAGATGCCGAACACGAGATCGACACGCCGCGTATCGTGCGCGGTCATGTTCTTGATAAGGTTTCCCCAGACGTTGCGGTTGGGAATCACGATCAGCTGGTTGTCGGGTGTGACGATGGTGGTGGCAACGATGGTCATTGAACGCACCGTACCGACGACACCGTTCAGATCGACGACGTCTCCCTCGTCGAACGGGCGATTGATCATGATCATCATGCCGCTGGCGAAGTTGCCCAGAGTATCCTGAAACGCGAAGGCAAGGATGAAGGCCGCGCCACCAATCAGGGCGAAGGCGGGCGTCACGTCCACGCCCATGGTCGACAGCACGATTATCAAGCCCAGAGCCAGGAACACCCAATAGATCAGCGTTGCGATGAAGGTCTGAAGCAGGCGTGAGATACTGGTGACTTTGCCCAGCCACGCCGTCGCTACGCGGCGGATGATGGAAGCGACGAATATCAGCGCCAGCAGCGAAAGGAGAACGATACCCGCCGCGATCAGTAGGGCGATGCCCCCTTCACGGTCGGTCAGCCAGCGCCCGGCCTCCACGAGCAAGGTCTGGAATTCGGACGTGCGCAGTTCGTCCAGCTGCACCGTCTGTTGATAGGCGCGGTATTCGGCGATCAGGTCTGCATCGCCGCCCTTCTTTTCCCAGGCATCCAAGATCGCGGCGAACTTGCGGAAGTAGAGGTTGCGCTGGAACATATCCTCGGCAAGCTCGGTGCGAACTGCTCCGGCGACTTCGCCTTCGGTCCGGTCAATTGCGATTTCGGCGGCCATGACCTCTTCGGTCTTGTTGCTGACGATCTCCAGCCATGCGGTGGCAAGGTCTTTCAATTCCGGCCGCGTCAGCGGAACGAGGCGGTGTTCCAGCTCGACAAGGTCGATCTCGGGATCGGTGAGGACGGCGGGCGGCCCTTCCTCTTCGGTCTCCGCGGTTTCGAAGACTTCTTCAATGGCTTCGGTTGCGACTTCCGCCACGGCCAGTTCATCCAGCGCCTGCTCTGCTGCCGGTGCTGCCGCTGACGAGGCCGTCCACACTGTGAGCAAAAGGACGAAGGCAAGGATTGCCCAAGACTTGCACCAGGACTGCCGCAGACCGAGATTGCCGCCCATCAAAACCCCCTGAAAAACCGATCAGCCCGCTTTTGCCAGTGGCGGCACGTGCCGATCAACCACGAATGCCGCCGCCGAAACCAGCGCGCCCGCTACCGCGAGAGTGATGAAATAGGGCCATACGCTCGTGCCCCCCAGGTCCAGCAGCCAGCCGCCGAGGCCTGTGGCCGAAACCGCGCCAAAGCGGCTCATGAAAATGCCAAAGCCGATACCGCCCGAACGGCAGCTGGGCGGATAGCCATGCGTCATCATCACGTACATGCCGGCCACCGCCGCACTGAATGCGAAGCCGGAAAGACCCACCAGCCACGTGACATAGGTGCGCGTGCCATCGTCCAGCTGATCCGGCAGGCCTTCGATGGTGTAACCGATGACCAGCATCCACACTGCCATGATGGCAGAGAGCATCATCATCACCAGCTTCGATCCGAAGCGGCGCATCATCACACCCACCAGAATCGAACCGATCATCGAGCTGATGCCTGCGAGAGCGACGGCATCACCCGCCTGATCCAGCGTGAAGTCCTGCGCTGTGAGGAACGTCGTCCCCCAGCTGAGGATGCCGTATGCGACAACGGTGGACGCGGCAAAGGCAATGCCAATGCCGATGTTCAGGCGCAGGTTGGAACGATGGAGGACGCCGATCTGCGGCCCTTCGGCGTTGTCGGTATGGTGACGGTCCGGGTCCAGTTGAACATCACTGTCCAGAACCAGCCGGGCATTCTTCTGTGCCAGTTCAGCCCGGCCACGGGCCAGCAGGAATGACGGGCTGTCTCGAAGAACGAGCGCAATCGCGATGACGACCAGCAAGGTGGATAGGCCGAAGATCACGAAGGTGCCTTCCCAGCCATAGGCGGCTTCAAGATCCGGTCCGATCCAGCCGACCACGGTGCCACCGATGGGTGTGCCCACGGCCAGCGTGCTGACCACGACGGGCCGCCAGCGATCAGGCAGCCACTCGCCCGCCATGGCAAGTGCATTGGCATAGGCGCCGCCAAAACCGAGTCCTGCGAACATGCGCCAGAATGCCATCGCCCACACGCCGTCAGACGAGGCAGCAGCGATCGTGCCGAGCGAGAAAACCAGTGCGGCGATCACCAGCGTCCAGCGTCTGCCGATGGCATCTCCCAGCCAGCCCCCGCCCCATCCTCCAAGGCCGAAACCGATCAGCGCCGCCATCATGGCAATGCCGAAGGTCGAACGGCTGACGTCGAATGCTTCCATCACGCGTGGCGCGACGACGCCCAGCAATTGCAGATCGATGCCGTCGCAGACCAGCACCAGCATGCAGACGGCCACGATTGCCCACTGAATGGGCTTTACCGGCTGTGCGTTCAGGGCATCGCCAAAAGTCGTTTTCAAAGGAGCAGTCGCCATGTTCAGCTGTTTCCTTCCGGGCTTTTCGAACCAAGGTCGAGCGCCATGTCCTCGCCATCCGTAGCGGGTACGGGGCGATTGCCCGGTGCCATAAGGTTCTTCACCATTTCACGGCGTGCACTCTCGAACTTGATGCGGCCGGGCGTCGGCTCGTCATCGGGGAAAGCGGCCTCGATCTCGCGGTGGCGTTCCTTCACTTCTTCCAGGAATTCCTTGTTGGTGAAGATGTAGAACCGGTTTTCCTTGATCGCCTCGACCACGGCGCGCCCTGTATCAAGCGGGTCGATCGCGCCGCGCATCGCGTCCCACAGGTCCTTCAGGAATTGCGGCGCGTTTTCCTCGTCCAGCGTGGGATCGTCTTCCGGAGTCGGTACCAGCGCGGTGCGGGTGGCACCGGGGAAAAGGCAGGATACGCCGATGCCTTTCTCGGCCAGCTGGATGCGCAGGCTCTCGGAAAAACCGCGCACCGCGTATTTTGCGGTGGAATAGGCGGCAAGGCCCGGCAGCGGGACGACGCCCGCCATGGAACTGGTGTTGACGATATGGCCGCCCTCGCCCTGCGCACGGATGATCGGCGCGACGATCTTGGTGCCGTTGATCACACCGCCAAGGTTCACGGAAATCGCGCGGTCCCAATCGTCGAAATCGGGGCTGGCCGCGGTGCCGCCGCCGTTTACGCCGGCATTGTTGCACAGCACGTGGATCTTGCCGAAATGCTCCAGCGTTTCCTCGACTGCGGCGCGCAGGTTCTCGCGATCCGCCACGTTGGCCTTCACGAAATGTACGGCATTGTTTCCGGCAAGTTCCGCCTTGGCTTTCGCGATATGATCGTCGCTCCAGTCAGCCAGGCTGACCTTCATGCCCTCGGCCAGAAAAGCCTTCGCCATACCAAGGCCGATGCCGCTGGCACCGCCGGTGATGAAGGCAACCTTGCCCTCCAGGTTTTGCATAAATTGTCTCCCTCTCCGCCCCTTACATTGCCAGCAGGCTAGCGAATGTCACGCATAAAGCACGCTGGCCGAAGGTCGGGCAAACTTGCAGAGCCTCGTGCCAAGTGGCAGCAAGAAGCGCGCGGCATTTGCGCCGCAGGAGGAACAGTACATGCCGATCTCGCTTTACGATGCCACCGTGCCGACCATGATCCAGATGCTGGGCGCCGTGCACGGGTGGATCGAGAAGGCCAAGGATAGCGATCTTTCGGAAGAGGAGATCGCCGGTGCCTGCCTGAGGGAGGACATGGCCTGCTTTCCCAGGCAGATTAACTGGCTGCTATGCCACTCGCTCGGCGCGATCGAGGCAGTGCGGAAGGGCGAGATGAACCCCGACGTCGAAGAACCTACGCACGATCTTGAACAGATGCGGCTGAATGTCGGCGCGGCGGAAAACCAGCTGCGCGCGCTATCCGTCGGCGAGGTTGAGAGCTTCATCGGCAAGGAGGTCCACTTCGTCTACAAGCCGCACGGGGTCGACCTGCCATTCAAGGCGGAAGATTTCCTCCTCAGCTTCTCGCAGCCGAACTTCTTTTTCCACGTCACAACTGCCTACGCCATCCTGCGGCACAAGGGGCTGGAGATCGGCAAGATGGACTACCTCGGCCAGATGCGCATGGCGCAGGGCTGACCGAGGCACTCAGGACTTTCTAACCGCTGACTTCGAGCACCATGTTGGTGGGCGTCGTGTGCGCCCGCCGGACATTGGTGAAACCCGCATCGTTGAGCACTGCGGTCAGGCGCTTTTCGCCCGCTTGTGCGCCAAGCCCCATGCCGACGGGCTGCGCCAGACTGGCCGGTACACAGCCCATGCAGGAGAAGCCGTAGAAGATTTGCCCCAGTGGGTGCATGTTCTCGGCCATGGTGTCGCCCGCCAACGGTTCCACCAGCATGAAAGTGCCGTCGTCCTTCAAAGTCTCGCGGATGTGGCGTGCCGCGCCGACCGGGTCGCCCATGTCATGCAGCGCATCGAAGATGCAGGCGAAATCGAAATCATCGCCCGGATAGTCCTGTGCGGTGGCGACGTGGAACTCGACGTTGGTAACGCCAGCGTCCTTAGCCTTCTCGCGCGCGGCCTCGATGCTCGGCTCGTGGAAGTCGATGCCGACGAATTGCGAATTGGGATAGGCCTGCGCCATCAACACTGTGGACGAGCCATAGCCGCACCCGATGTCGGCCACCTTGGCACCAGCCTCCAATTTGTCCGTCACGCCTTCCAGCGCCGGCAGCCATTCCGACACGAGGTGCGCGGCATAACCGGGGCGGAAGAAGCGATCGGTGGAGCAGAACAGGCACGGCGAGTGTTCCGACCACGGACGGCCCTCGCCCGACTTGAAAACCTCCACAGCGCGCTCGTGCATTTCGTACTGGGCGATCACCGCCTGGAAGAAACCTTGCATGCAGGCAGGCTGTCCTTCGCGGGCGAAGATCAATGCCTGCTCTGGCGTCAGTTCGAAGGTTTCGTTTTCCGGATCGAAAGTGACATAGCCTGCAGCGGACACGGAACCGAGCCATTCGCGCAGGTATTTCGGCTCCATACCGGTCTTGCTCGCGAGCTGCTCCAGCGTCATCGGGCCTTCGCCGTCCATGGCGTTAAACACGCCCGCCTGGTCGCCCATGTAGGCCATCATGATGCTGACGGCACCTGCCACATCGCCGATGGCCTTGCCAGCCAGCGCCTCTACCTTCGCGAAATCAATCGCTTCCTCACTCATTACATCCTCCCGCTTATTGAGTTTGTCCGAAAGACTAGCACGAGGAACGCGGGAGGGAAGTGTGAAGCGTCAACGAGTGCGGCGGGCGAACCAGATGGTGTGGTGCGGGCCCTTATTGTTGGGCCTTGCGCGAACGGTCTGCACGTCCACGTCCAGCCCCGCGTCCTTAAGGCGGCGGGTGAACTTGTGATCGGGCGCGGCAGACCATACGGCCAGCACGCCGCCAACGGTCAGCGCGTCACGTAACCGGCCGATACCGGTGCGGGTATAGAGCCGCTCATTCCCTTCGCGCACGATGCCGTCAGGGCCATTGTCGACATCCAGCAGGATCGCGTCATAGGGGCGCGTCGTGCCGTCCACCGCATCGTCAACCAGAGCGGCAACATCGGCGATGACAACTTCACCGCGCGGGTCTTCCAGGCAATCGCCCGTCAGATCCGCCAACGGGCCTTTCGCCCAGTCGATGATCTCGTGCACAACTTCGGCCACCACGACCTCGCCGCCCGTTTCCGGCAGGGCTGCCAAGGCGGCGCGGTAGGTGAAGCCCATGCCATAACCGCCGATCAGCACGCGCGGCTTGGCTGTGTTCAGCCGCTCCAGCGTCAGGCGGGCCAGCTGTTCCTCGCTGAACTGCATGCGCGTTCCCATCAGCTCGTCACGACCAAGCATGATGATGAAATCGCGGCCATGGCTGATCAGCGTCAGCGTATCGCCTCCTGGGATTTGCGCGGTTGCCAGTTCCTCGCGTGGCAGCATCAAATTTACTCCGTTCAAACAGAAAGGGCCGCGAATTGCTCGCGGCCCTCTCGTTTTAGCCAAATTGGAAGGCTTAGTCGTCCTTCAGGAAGGCCGGCATGTGGTCTGCACCACCGCCGTTGTCGTCGCCGCCCTTGTTGCCGCCGCGACCGCCACGGTCGCCGCCACGGCCACCGCGACCACCACCGTCACGGCCGCCACGCGGACCACGACGATCGCCACCACGACCACCCTTGTCACCGCGCGGTTCGCGCGGCGGACGGGTGTCTTCCAGCTCTTCGCCGGTTTCCTGATCGACAACGCGCATCGACAGGCGGACCTTGCCGCGGTTGTCGATCTCGAGGACCTTGACCTTAACTTCCTGCCCTTCGGACACGACGTCGGTCGGCTTCTCGACGCGCTCGTTCTTCATTTCGGACACGTGGACGAGACCGTCCTTGCCGCCCATGAAGTTCACGAAAGCACCGAAGTCCACGATGTTGACGACCTTGCCGGTGTAGATCTTGCCGACTTCGGCTTCTTCCACGATGCCTTCGATCCACGCCTTTGCAGCCGCGATTTCGTCAGCGTTGGAGGACGAGATCTTGATCGTGCCTTCGTCGTCGATGTCGACCTTGGCGCCGGTTTCGGCAACGATCTCGCGGATCACCTTGCCGCCCGTGCCAATCACGTCGCGGATCTTCGACTTGTCGATCTGCATGGTCTCGATACGCGGTGCGTGCTTGGACACTTCACCGCGCGAGCCGGACAGGGCTTCGTTCATCTTGGACAGGATGTGAGCGCGGCCACCCTTGGCCTGCTCCAGCGCCTGCGCCATGATTTCCTGCGTGATGCCGGCAACCTTGATGTCCATCTGCAACGAGGTGATGCCCTTTTCGGAGCCAGCCACCTTGAAGTCCATGTCGCCAAGGTGGTCTTCGTCACCCAGGATGTCGGACAGGACGGCGAAGTTATCGCCTTCCAGGATCAGGCCCATGGCAATGCCGGAAACCGGGCGTTCGATCGGAACACCGGCGTCCATCATCGACAGACAGCCACCGCAAACGGTCGCCATCGAGGACGAGCCGTTGGACTCGGTGATGTCGGACAGGACACGGATCGTGTACGGGAAGTCTTCATGGGCGGGCAACACCGGGTGCAGCGCGCGCCATGCCAGCTTGCCGTGGCCGGTTTCACGGCGACCCGTGAAGCCGAAGCGGCCAACTTCGCCGACCGAGTAGGGCGGGAAGTTATAGTGCAGCATGAAGTGGTTGTACGACAGGCCTTCGAGACCGTCGATCATCTGCTCGGCATCCTTGGTGCCCAGCGTGGTGGTGCAGATTGCCTGCGTTTCACCACGCGTGAACAGCGAGGAACCGTGCGTACGCGGCAGCATGCCGACGATGGCTTCGATCGGGCGAACCTCGTCCAGCTTGCGGCCGTCGATGCGCTGGCCGTCCTTGAGGATGGCACCGCGAACGATCTCGGCTTCCAGCTTCTTGGTCAGCTTGATGGCAGTCATCTTCTGCTGGCCGTCGAATTCCTCGGTGGAATAGTGTTCCTTCACACGCTCGCGAGCGGCGTTCAGGGCATCCGAGCGGGCCGACTTGTCGGTCAGCTTGTAGGCAGCGGCGATATCGTCGCCGACCATGCCACGGATGTATTCCTTCATCGCGGAATTGTCGTCGCCCGAGGCCAGTTCCCAGGGATCCTTGGCAGCCTGTTCGGCGAGTTCGATGATCGCACCGATGACCTTGCGGCTTTCCTCGTGCGCGAACATGACGGCGCCGAGCATTTCTTCCTCGGTCAGTTCCTTGGCTTCGGATTCCACCATCATCACCGCGTCCTGCGTCGCGGCAACGACGAGGTCGAGGCGACCTTCTTCGTCGAGAGCCGTCTGCAGCGACGGGTTCAGTTCGTATTCGCCATTGCGGAAGCCGACGCGTGCGGCACCGATCGGGCCCATGAATGGCACGCCGGAGATGGTCAGCGCGGCGGAAGCTGCGATCATGGCCACGATATCGGGCTCGGTCTCGCCGTCATAGGACAGGACCTGGCAGATCACGTTGATTTCGTTGTAGAAGCCTTCCGGGAAGAGCGGACGCACGGGGCGGTCGATCAGGCGGGAGGTCAGCGTTTCCTTCTCCGTGGCGCGGCCTTCGCGCTTGAAGAAGCCACCCGGGATACGGCCCGCGGCGGAGAACTTTTCCTGGTAGTGAACGGTAAGGGGGAAGAAGTCCTGCCCTTCCTTCACGCTCTTGGCGGCGGTCACGGCGCACAGCACCACGGTTTCGCCATAGGTGGCCAGAACGGCGCCGTCAGCCTGACGGGCAACGCGGCCGGTTTCCAGAGTGAGGGTCTTTCCGCCCCACTCCAGCGATACAGTTTTCGTGTCGAACATTGATTATCCTTCTGAACCCGCGGAGCCACATTGCATCCACGGGGCCTACAGTTTCCGGGTAGTCCGTCCCGGTCCGGTGCGGGGCCTTACTTGGCCCCAAGGCCCCTTCACCGAATTGCGAAGGATGCCGCTTTTTCCTGCCAGCCGATTGTTACGGCCTGCAGATAGACAAAGGGCGGCCCGTGAGCCGCCCTTTGGAAACTCTTACTTACGCAGACCCAGCTTCTGGATCAGAGCGTTGTAGCGACCGAGGTCCTTCTTCTTCAGATAGGCCAGAAGCGAGCGACGCTTGTTGACCATCTTGAGCAGACCACGACGGGAGTGATTGTCCTTGTGGTGATCCTTGAAGTGCTCGGTCAGGTTGCGAATGCGCTCGGTCAGGATGGCTACCTGGACTTCCGGCGAACCGGTGTCGCCCTTGTTGGTGGCGTTGTCCTGAATGATCTCGGTCTTCTTTTCGGCGGTTACCGACATTGTACTCATACCTTTCGCGGCATCTTCAGCAGTTGAAACCCCGCACGACTTTCATCGCGCCCCCTTCGAGTTCCACCAATGCCACCGGAGTTTCCTCCAGCTTGGCAAAGTAGAGCCCGTCAGGATGGGGCAATCCGGATACGACCCGGCCCTGTCGGGCCGCCTGCGCACTATCCGGATCGAGAGCGAGGGCCGGGATACCGTCCAGCCCCGCCTCCAGTGGCAGGAGGTGGTCTTGAAGTGGCGCGCCCTTACCGATTTCGTTCAGTTTGTCCAGCGAAATCGCTTGGCTTTCGCTGAAAGGACCAGCCTTCGTGCGACGTAGATAGGTAACGTGACCCAGCGTTCCAAGGGCGTGTGCGATGTCCCGTGCAAGGCTACGGATATAGGTACCCTTGCTGACCGTCGCGACCAGCGTCGCAGTCTCTGCCAGTTCGAGCGGTGCCTGCGGGTCGTAGGGGTCCGGGCGGCCAAGGGTGGTGGCAAAGGCAGAGCCTACACGCTCGTCCGCCGCGCCGCCGCCCAGCACTTCGAGCGAATGGATGGTGACGCGGCGCGTCTCCAGCTCCACGTCCTCGCCCTTTCGCGCGAGATCGTAGGCGCGCTTGCCGTCCACTTTCAGTGCGGAATACTTGGGCGGTACCTGGTCGATCTCGCCCGTGAAATGCTCGCAGATTGCGGCAATGGCTGCGCGCGGCGGGCGACGGTCGGTGCGATCCACCACTTCGCCTTCCGCATCCAAAGTATCGGTTTCCTCGCCGAACTGGATGGTGAACTCGTAGGTCTTGTCGCTGTCGAGCATCCGGCCCGAAAGCTTCGTCGCCTCCCCCAGCGCGATGGGCAGCACGCCTTCGGCCTCGGGATCGAGCGTGCCGCCGTGGCCCACCTTCACTTTGCCATAGCCGCCTTCGCGTAGATTGCGCTTCACCGCGCCCACAGCCTGCGTGGAGCCTAGCCCGCGCGGCTTGTCGAGGATAATCCATCCGCTCGTCATGGAGGCGGCACTAGCCATGCGCTCGGCAAGCGTCCAGCAACCTGCGCTCAGTACCCGGCGACAAAGTCCGCGACGGAGAAATAGATCCCCATCACCCACTCCACCGGCGGCAGAACGAACCGCTCGATAATGTTCGCTTGCGGGAAGACGTAGGGCACGACCAGCAGCAATCCGAACAGCAGGATCATCCCGAACGGGCGCAGCTTTTCATAGGCGCGTGCAGCGCTTCTCGGCAGCAGGCCTTCCACGATATGCGAACCGTCGAACGGCGGGACCGGCAGCAGGTTGAACAGTGCCAGGAACACGTTGATGCCGATGAAATAGGTGAAGGCCATCAGCAGCAGGTTCGGCTCCTCGCTGTTGGGCGGCCCGATCAGCGGAGACCAGAGGCCCAGCAAGATCGCCGCCGCCAGCGCCAGCAGGAAATTCGTGCCCGGCCCGGCAGCTGCAACTGCCATCATCCCGAAACGCGGATTGTCCAGCCGCTGCTTGATCACCGGAACAGGCTTTGCCCAGCCGAAAACCGGCAGGCCCGCAAGTGCAAGCCCTCCCGGCAGCAACAGGGTGCCCACCGGATCGACATGGCGCAGCGGATTGAGCGAGAGGCGGCGCTGCTCCTTCGCCGTGGGATCGCCCAGCATCAGCGCCACCCAGCCGTGCGCCACCTCGTGAAACACGATGGCGACTATCAGGCATGGGATGAGGATCGCCGCGAGAAGAATGGTCTCTGTCATCGCGCCACAAGATGGGGACTGCGGGCAGCGGGTTAAAGTGTTCCGAGCGCTGCCATGGGGACTGGACCGCCCTTCCCGCCCATGACAGTCTGCCTCTGACTGGATCACGGGGGTTCGATGACACAAGCGACGGCGGCACATTCCCAGACGGGTTTTCTTGGCTGGGTAGAACGGACCGGCAATCGCCTGCCCGACCCTGTATTCCTGTTCCTGTGGTTCATTCTCGCGCTGGTCGCGATATCCGTCGTTGCCGCATGGGCGGGCTGGTCCGCGCCGCACCCGGTGGAGATCGACCCCGACACAGGCACCAATCGCATCATCGCTGTCGAAAGCCTGCTGTCGGCTGAAAACCTGCGCCGCCTGCTGACGCAGATGCCGGAGACGTTCACCCACTTCCCGCCGCTGGGATATGTGCTCACCGTCATGCTCGGTGCTGGCGTTGCGGAGCGATCCGGTCTGTTTGCCACGGCAATGCGCGCGAGCATGGCCAAGGTCTCTACTTTCTGGCTGACCCCTGCGGTCGCGCTCGTTTCCATGATGGGCAACCACGCTGCCGATGCCGCTTTCGTGGTGATGATCCCGCTGGCGGGCATCATCTACCATGCAGCAGGCCGTCACCCGCTGGTGGGCATAGCAGCCAGCTTCGCTGCCGTTTCGGGAGGCTTTTCCGCAAACCTGCTGCCCGGCCAGCTCGATGCATTGCTGCTCGGCATTACCGAGGCGAGCGTGAACACCGTGTTCGAAGGCTGGACCGCCAACATTGCGGGCAACTGGTTCTTCATCGCCGCGATGACCGTGCTCTATCTGCCGGTAATCTGGTACGTAACCGACAAGATGATCGAGCCGCGCCTGTCGGGCTACGCGGTCGACGGTTCGGCCGCTGCGGGCGAGGATACGGAGCACACCGAGACCACACCCGAACAGCGCCGCGGCCTGCGCAATGCCGGGCTGGTTGTCGTGGCGCTGATCGGCCTGTGGGTGTTCCTGCTGATGCTGCCGGAATCGCCCTTGATCGACCCTGAAGCGCCACCCGAAGGCCGCCTCACGCCGCTCTATCGCAGCCTGTTGCCGTTCTTCCTGCTCGTCTTCCTGCTACCCGGCTGGGCCTATGGCCGCGCGGCAGGCACGATCAAGAGCCAGGCCGATCTCGTCGAGATGATGGCGGGCGCGATGAAGGACATGGGTTATTACATGGTCCTCGCCTTTGCCGCCGCGCACTTCGTGGCGATGTTCGCGTGGAGCAACATGGGGCTGGTGCTGGCGGTGGACGGAGCGGACGCCCTTCGCGCGAGCGGGCTGCCCAGCTGGGCGATGCTGCTGGGCGTGCTGGTGTTCGGCGCAACGCTGAACCTGCTGATCGGCTCCGCCAGCGCGAAATGGGCCGTGCTCGGCCCTGTCATGGTGCCGATGCTGATGCTGCTTGGCCTCTCGCCCGAAATGACCACGGCGGCCTACCGCGTGGGTGACAGTGCGACGAACATCATCACTCCGCTGATGCCCTACTTCCCGCTGGTGCTCGTGTTCTGCCAGCGCTGGACCAAGGATTTCGGCATCGGGAGCCTTACGGCCACCATGATGCCCTATGCCTTCGGGATTATCGTCGTCGGCATGGCATTGACGGCGGGGTGGGTAATCCTCGACCTGCCGCTGGGGCCTGGTGCCACAGTGCATATCGAACCGCTGACCCAATGAACAAGACGCTCGCCATCATCTGGTATTCACGCACGGGCGGCAGCCGCCAGCTGGCTGAAGCGGCGCGCGATGCGGCGCAGGAGGCTGGCGACGTGGAAGTGCATTTCCTCAAGGCGGAAGATGCCAATGCGGCAGACCTTCTGTCCTCCGACGGCTACATCTTCGCATGCCCGGAAAACCTCGCGGCGATTGCGGGCGTAATGAAAGCCTTTTTCGATCGCACTTATTACGAGGTGCTGGGCCGCATCGAGGGCCGCCCCTACGCCGCGATGATCTGCGCGGGCTCGGATGGCGAGAATGCGAAGAAGCAGCTGGAGCGGATTTGCACCGGTTGGCGTCTGAAGCGGGTCGCGGACACGCCCATCATCAACGTGGGCGCTCAGACGAAAGAGGAAATCCTCGCCGAAAAGCACATCGGCGAGAGCGATCTGGAGAAAGCGCGCGAGATCGGTGCGACGCTGGCAGCCGGACTGGAAATGGGCGTTTTCTGACGCCTAGCGATACTTGCCCAGTTCCTCGGCGAAGTGCTTGCGGCAAAGCGCGGTGTAGCGCTCGTTACCGCCAATCTCCGTCTGGGCGCCCTCGCCCACGGCCTCCCCGCTTTCCGAAACGCGCAGGTTCATCGTCGCCTTGCGTCCGCAATGACAGACGGCTTTCAGCTCCACCAGCGTATCGGCGATGCCCAGCAGCACGGCGGACCCGGGGAACAGTTCCCCGCGAAAATCGGTGCGCAGGCCGTAGCACAGCACCGGAATACCACCTTCGTCCGCCAGCCGCGCGCATTGCCAGACCTGCTCTTCGGTAAGGAACTGCGCCTCGTCGATCAGCACGCAGGCAAGCGGCGTCTCGCTTTGCTGGGCCATCACTTCGCGCCACATGTCCGTGTCGCGCGAAAAGCGGTGGGCATCGGCGTTCAGACCGATGCGGCTGGCAATGGGGCTGTTCGCACGATTATCAATCGCGGCGGTCCACAGCATGGTCGCCATACCGCGTTCGCGATAATTGAAATCGGCCTGCAGAAGCGTGGTCGATTTGCCCGCATTCATGCTGGCGTAGTAGAAATAGAGCTTGGCCATAGGGCCGAACCTTGCGCCAAGGTCCGTGCGCGGACAAGCACCGCACAGCTAGCGAAAGACGGTTATTCCCCGTCGAGATCGCGGCGCACGCGCGGATCGTCCAGAAGGCTTTCGATCCGGCTCGCCTCGTCAAAGCTCTCGTCGGCGCGGAACTGCAACTTCGGTGCGAATTTCAGGCCGAGACGCTGGGCGACCTCGCGCTGGAAGAAGGCGGTGTTGGTGCGCAGGGCTTTCACCACCACGGCCTCATCCTCGCCCAGCAAGGGTTTCACATAGACCTTGGCGTTGCGCAGGTCAGGCGACATGCGAACCTCGGTCACGGAGATGTTGTGTGCGCGCAGGGTGTCGTCGTGCGCCTCGCCCCGTGCCAGCAGTTCGGAGAGGATATGGCGCACACGCTCACCCACCTTCAGCAGGCGGACGGACTGGTCTTCGGGCTTGGAATGGCGGGCCATTACTTTTCCATCTTCTCCATGATCCGGCGGATCGAGGTGACATTGCGCGCAGTGCCCCGGCAGCCGAGGCGTTTCTCGATGAACTGCTTGGTCAGTTTTGAACTGCCCACGCCATCGACATAATCGATGTGGAGTGCCTTCGTGCCTGGCGCAAGTTTCTCTGGCCCTCGGTCTTCGTGATCGGCTTTGAGCCGTTCGAAGGCATCAGCGGACGGCTGACCATCAAGAAACATCGTGTGTACCAGCTTGTCCTCGCCTTTTTCGGCGAATGGGTTTTCTGCCAACGCATCTTCCAGTTCATCGCGAGATCGGACTGCGGCAAAGGTGTCGATCCCGAAATCGTTTTGCAGCAGCGCTGCAATAATAGCTTCGCCACCTGAAGTTCGGTCGGCATCGAAAATGACGTTGCCGCTAGCCGCTACTGTCGAAACGCCAGCGAATCCGGCTCGTTCGAAAGAGGCGCGCAGGTCAGCCATGGCCACCCGATTTCCGCCGACATTGATCGAACCGAGCAAGGCCACGCGGCGCGCCATCAGCCGTCGCCCTGCACCTTTTCCTGGCCTGGCCAATCGGTAGTCATCGAGGTCGCCGTGGCGCGGGCACACAAGTTGCCTTCGTGGTCGAACAACTCGCCTTCCAGGAAGCTGATCCGCCGTTCGGCCTTCACCGCGCGAGCCTTCACCGTGATACGGTCCATGGCGACAGGGCGCAGCAACGACAGGTTGATGTCCAGCGTGAGTTGCAGCTTGCCTCCGGTTGCAAGGAACACTGCCGCGCCAAAGGCTTCGTCCAGTGGCCCTGCCAGCAGCCCGCCCTGCACCTTGCCACGCATGGTCGCAAAGTCGGGCGGAGGCATAAATGCCATTTCGACGGTGTGCGTTTCCTTGTCGTAGCCAAGGATGGTGGCGCCAAGGTGCTTGGCCGACGGCCATTCCAGAACGGGGGGAAGATTCATCGTTTTCGCAGGTGAGTCCCCTCCCGATAACGGGAGGGGATATCACATCAGAGCGTGCGCTCTTCTTCCTTCACTTCGAACACTTCAAGCTGGTCGCCCGCCTGAATGTCGTTCGTGTCTTCCAGAACCACACCGCATTCCAGGCCTGCGCGGACTTCGTCCACATCGTCCTTGAAGCGACGCAGCGACTGGATGACCGTGGCCGAGACGATAACATCGTCGCGGGTGAGACGGGCGTGCAGACCCTTGCGAATGACGCCTTCTTCCACCAGCAGACCGGCGGCCTTGTCGCGCTTGCCGGCAGGGAACACCTGCTTGACTTCGGCGCGGCCAACCACGTTCTCCACCTTGAGCGGGCCGAGTTCGCCAAGCAGTTCCTTGGTGATCTCGTCGGTCAGGTGATAGATCACGTCGTGATACATCATGCGCACACCGTCGCGCTTCACCAGTTCGCGTGCCTTGGCATTCGGACGCACGTTGAAGCCGATGATCGGGGCCTTTGAACCGGCGGCAAGCTGCACGTCGGTTTCGGTGATGGCACCCACGCCTGCATGCAGCACACGCACCTTGATATCGTCGTTCGAGAGGTTGTGCAGCGCCGAGGTGATCGCCTCGACAGAACCCTGCACGTCGGCCTTCACCACCACCGGCCATTCGATCACGTTCGACTTGTTGAACATGGTGTCGAAGCTGGTGGGTGCGAGAGCAGTGCGCTTCTCGGTCGCCTTTTCCTGACGGTACTGGGCGACTTCCCGGGCACGCTGTTCGTTTTCGACAACGGTCAGCATGTCACCGGCAGAGGGCACGCCGGAAAGACCCAGCACCTCGACCGGAACCGACGGGCCGGCTTCCTTTACCTGCTTGCCCTGATCGTTGATCAGCGCGCGGACCTTGCCGCTTTCGGTGCCGACAACGAAGGTGTCGCCACGCTTCAGCGTACCGCGGTTGACGAGCACGGTGGCAACGGGGCCACGGCCCTTGTCCAGCTGGGCTTCGACAACGGTAGCCTCGGCATCGCGATCGGGGCGAGCCTTCAGTTCCATCAGTTCGGCCTGCAGGTTGATCTTCTCGATCAGGTCATCAAGCCCGTCGCCGGTCTTGGCGGAAACTTCCGCATCCAGCACATCGCCCGACATCTCTTCGACGATCACTTCGTGTTCCAGCAGACGGGTGCGGATCTGGTTGGGATTGGCTTCCGGCTTGTCGCACTTGTTGATCGCCACGATCAGCGGAACGCCCGCGGCCTTGGCATGATTGATGGCCTCGATCGTCTGCGGCATGATGCCGTCGTCTGCCGCCACAACCAGCACAACGATGTCGGTCACGTTGGCACCGCGCGCACGCATTTCGCTAAATGCGGCGTGGCCCGGCGTATCGAGGAAAGTGATCTTCGACTTGTCCTTCGTGGTGACCTGGTAGGCACCGATGTGCTGCGTGATGCCGCCGGCTTCGCCGCGCGTCACATTGGTCTTGCGCAGCGCGTCCAGCAGGCTGGTCTTGCCGTGGTCGACGTGGCCCATCACGGCCACGACCGGAGGACGCGGCTTCAGGGTTTCTTCCGGATCGACATCTTCCTCGGTGGAGATGTCGACATCGCTCTCGGAAACCTTCTGGATGTTGTGGCCGAACTGTTCGACCAGCAGCTCTGCGGTATCCTGGTCGATCGTCTGGTTGACGGTCACCATCATGTCGAGGTTGAAGAGTTCCTTCACCAGGTCGGCACCCTTCTCGCCCATACGCTTGGCCAGTTCGCCAACAGTAATGGCTTCCGGCACGATCACATCGCGGACCTGCTTCTCGCGCGGCTGGTTGGAGCCGCCGCCCTGAGCGCGACGTTCCTTTTCACGCGCACGTTTGAGCGCGGCGAGACTGCGGGCACGGCGACCTTCGTCCTCGTTCAGCGCCTTGTTGACGGTCAGCTTGCCGGAACGGCGCTTGTCCACACCGCCAGCGCCGCCACCGCCGCCACGTTCGGGGCGGGCAGCCTTCTTGTCATCTTTCTTCTTTTCCGGACGCTTGGGTTCCGGACGGGCGACAGGCGTGAACTTGCGCGGGCTCGGAGCCTTCGTGCCTTCACTCGCGGCAGGTGCCGCTTCCTCGGGCTGTGCCGCAGGGGCTTCGGAAGGCGCTTCGGCAGCGGCCTTCTCGGCTGCTTCCTTGTCCGCCTTGCGCTGCTTTTCAGCTTCGGCTTCTGCCTTCTTCTTGTCCTCGGCGCGCTTCTTCTCGTCTTCGGCAGCCTGCTTGGCCTGCTCTTCCTCGCGCTTACGAGCTTCCTCGGCCAGCTTCAGACGCTCTTCCTCGGCCTCGCGCTGCAGACGGGCCACGCGCTCCTGCGGCGTTTCGTCGCTGGCAGCCGGCTTCTTGGGCGCAGGCTTCTTGGGCGCGGGCTCGGGCTTCTTTGCCTCGGGCGCGGGTTCGGGAGCCGGTGCAGGCGTCGGGGTCGGCGCGGGTTCTTCACCCGGCTTCACGAGCTTGCGACGACGCTTCACCTCGACCGCCACCTTGTTGGTGCGGCCGTGGCTGAAGGTCTGCTTGACTTCCCCGGCATCCACCGCCCGCTTCAGTCCAAGCGGTTTGCGGGTGCGTTTCGGGGTTTCGTTCTCTTCGCTCATGTGCTCGTATTAGTCCTTCAAAATCAAACAGTCACGCTTCCCGCTGCCGGGAAGCTTGGTCCGCCACCCGGCGAGGTTACGTTTCGGCCGCCGCGTCGGCGGCCCCAAGAAAGGTCTGCAGACGCCCCAGCGGAATGGAAAACCGCTGCGCCGATTTGGCATCGGCAAGCGCCAGGTGGACGACATTTTCGCGGCCCAATGCCACAGACAGGGCCTCGCGGTCCAGTGGCAGGCGTTCACCTTTTCTCCCGGACCCCTCTTCATCGAGGCCGACGCGCCATGCCTGATCGAGCTTGCGGCAGCCGTCCTCTTTCGCATCTGCGGCGTGGTAGAGAGCGGCAATTGCCCCCATCCGCGCCTCGTTGGCGATGCGGTCTGACCCCAAGATAAGGCGTCCGCTCCGCATTTCGAGGCCCAGTCTTTCCAGCACGGCCTTTTTAAGGGCGCTTTCGGTTCTTGTAGGCAAGTCTTCAGGCACATTCAGCGCGCCCGTCTTGAACGCACGCGACAAGGCGCCCTTCAGCTTGCCGCTGGAAATCGCTTCGGCAAGGTCGGCTTTCGACACGCCGATCCATGCACCCCGCCCTGGCGCTTTCGCCAGGGCATCGGGCAGCACGTCACCATCGGGCGAGACAGCCAGACGCACGAGATCGTCGCGTGCCGACGTTTGTCCCGTCAGCACGCAGCGACGCTCGCTCCCCTTTTCAGGGGAAGCGTCGGTTCCGGTTTTAGGCGAACCTAATGTGTCATTGCGAGGATTCCGCATCGGCGGCCTCCTCTGCTGCGACCGAGGTATCAGCAGCCGGAGCCGCTTCCTCTTCGTCATCGAACCAGTGCGCACGGGCAGCCATGATGATCTCGTTGCCCTGCTCTTCGCTGAGACCATAGGCACCGAGAACGCCGCCCTTGTCCTGCTCGCGCTGCGGGCGACGCATCGGCGGGCCGTCGGCATTGCCACGGCGACGCGGAGCTTCGCGCTTCTTGGCGATCAGTTCGTCGGTGGCGAGATCAGCGAGATCGTCCAGCGTCTTGATGCCGGCCTTGCCCAGCACTACCAGCATTTCCTCGTTGAGGTGCGGCAGTTCGGCAAGATCGTCCTCGACGCCAAGCTCGCGGCGCGTTTCGCGGTGCGCGGCTTCCTGGCGCTCGATGGCTTCCTGGGCACGGCTCTGGAGTTCCTCGGCCAGTTCCTCGTCGAAACCTTCGATGGTGGCGAGTTCTTCAAGCTGCACGTAGGCCACTTCTTCCAGCTCGGCGAAGCCTTCGGCAACCAGCAGCTGCGAAAGGGTTTCGTCGACGTCCAGCTCTTCCTCGAACATCTTCGAACGCGCGGCGAATTCCTTGCTGCGCTTCTCCGAGGCTTCTTCCTCGGTCATGATGTCGATCTGGCTGTCGGTCAGCTGGCTGGCGAGGCGCACGTTCTGGCCGCGGCGACCGATGGCCAGCGAAAGCTGGTCGTCGGGCACGACAACTTCGATGCGGCTCTCGTCCTCGTCCAGAACCACGCGGCTGACGGTGGCGGGCTGGAGCGCGTTAACGACGAAAGTGGCGGTGTCTTCCGACCACGGAATGATGTCGATCTTCTCGCCCTGCAGTTCCTGCACAACGGCCTGAACGCGGCTACCCTTCATGCCGACGCAGGCGCCGACCGGGTCGATGGACGAATCGTGGCTGATCACGCCGATCTTGGCGCGGCTGCCCGGATCGCGGGCGGCAGCCTTGATCTCGATGATGCCGTCGTAGATTTCCGGCACTTCCTGTGCAAACAGCTTGCGCATGAAATCGGGATGCGCGCGGCTCAGGAAAATCTGCGGCCCGCGGTTGTTGCGTTCAACCTTGCTGATCAGCGCGCGAACACGCTCGCCAACACGAGCAGCTTCGCGCGGAATCTGCTGGTCGCGGCGGATAACGCCTTCGGCGCGGCCGAGGTTCACGATCACGTGGCCGAATTCGACCGACTTGATCACGCCGGTGATGACTTCGCCTGCGCGGTCCTTGAACTCTTCGTACTGACGCTCACGCTCTGCATCGCGGACCTTCTGGAAGATCACCTGCTTCGCGCTCTGCGCGTCGATGCGGCCAAGGTCGTCCATGGCGGGCAGCGGGTCGACGATGAAGTCGCCCACGCTCGAACCCGGCTCCAGCTTCTGGGCCTGCTCGACGTCGACCTGCTTGAAGTAGTCCTCGACTTCCTCGACCACTTCGACGACGCGCCACAGGCGAAGGTCGCCTGTCTGCGGGTCCAGCTTTGCGCGGATGTCGTTTTCCTGGCCGAAACGCGCACGCGCGGCCTTCTGGATCGCCTCTTCCATCGCTTCGATCACGATGGTCTTGTCGATCATTTTCTCCGATGCGACGGAGTTGGCGATCGCAAGCAGCTCGGCCTTGTTTGCGGAAATGGGACTGGCCATCAGTCTTGAGCCTCTTCTTCCTCGTTGAGTTCTTCAATATCGTCCACGCCGCTCATGTCGAGCGGGCGGGTTGCAGCCAGCAGCTTGTCTGTGAAGACGAGCTGGGCGGCATGAATCTTGTCCAGCGGCACGGACACGCGTCCGGCCTTGTTATCATCGATGGAGACCATGTCGCCTTCGATGCCCACCAGTTCGCCGGTGAGATTGCGGTGCCCGTCGACCTTTTCCGACAGCGAAATCTTCGCCTCGTGCCCTGCCCACTCGGCATAATCCTTCGGGCGGGTCAGCGGACGGTCGATACCCGGGCTGCTGACTTCGAGATTGTAGGCGCCGTGAACCAGCTCCTCGCCCTCTTCCTCTACAGCGTCGATACGGTCGGAAACGCGGCGCGAGAGTTCCATGCACTGGTTCACCACCAGCTGACCGGTGGCAGGGTCCTCTGCCATGATCTGCAGCGTGCGTTCCTCACCGGAGCCGGTCATCTTCACGCGCACGAGTTCGAATCCCAGAGCGCGGGCTTCGGGTTCGATCACTTCGGTCAGGCGCGCGATATCGGCCAAGCGGGTCTCCATTAACGGTCCGACCATGCAGACAAAGAGGTTTGGTGCCGGCCCCTTTCGGCGCCAGCCCTACAGTGTCATGACAATGTCGGGATGGCGGCTATGTAGGCGCAGCCGCCAGGGAAAGCAATATGGCGCGTTATAAAAGCGTGACGCCGGGCTTTGTCAGTTGCGCTCGCGGCCCCTGTCGCCTTCGCTGGAACTGGCAAAGAAGTCACTTGCGCTGTCCATCGCAGCCTCGCTCCAGCCGCCGTCGTCATCGTCAGCATAAAGCTCGCTTGCGGGATCGCCGTAGTCACCGATGACATAGTCGTCTTCGGGAAGCACCTCTTCAACAGCTTCAACAGCGGCCATTTCCTCGACGGATGCCTGAGTCGGCGCACCGCCTGCAAAGATCACCATCGGGGCCGCAGGCTCTTCATTACCCTCGCCGGTCTGAATGCCGGACAGGCCCCACCAGCCGACCACGCCGATCGCGGCAAAGAACACCAGCGCACTGATCGTCATCGCCTTGCGATCCTGACGTGCGGTGGGTCTCCGGACAGATGTGTTCCCAGACATGGTCATGGCTGCTTGCGGCATAGATCCCGTTTCGGCTTGTTCTTCTCTGGCCCGACTCGGCTTCTCGCGAATTCCCTCTCTCAAAGGCAAAGATCACGTTACCGGGCTATCCGCACAATTGCTTAGCGCGCAGTTCCTAAGTCCTGCTTAACGATGTGTCAGCAAAGGCCCGAAAGCGTCAGTTCGACTGCTGCAAGCCGTGCTTCTTCATGGTGTGCCGAAGCTGGTCATAGGTGAGGCCGAGAGCCTGCGCGGTCTGACGCTGGTTCCATCGATTCGCCCCGAGAGCATGTTCGACGATGGACCTTTCGTGCGCGTCCACCGCGGCGCGCAAGTCGTCGACCTTGTCGTAAGAGGGGCGCTGCCGCGTCTGTGGCCGGTCTGGCGCCGATTCATCCTTGCGGTTCCCCGATTGCGCACCGGCCACGGGAAGAGGTTTCCACGGCGAATCGAATGGATCGAGGATCACCTCTCCGATGGGATGATCCCAATTGTCCCAGCGATAGACCGCGCGTTCCACCACGTTGCGAAGTTCGCGCACGTTGCCGGGCCAGGGATGTTCTTCCAGCGTGCGGGAAATGTGCTCGGAAAAGCCCGGCCACTCCTCCCAACCCAGTTCCGCCGCCATGCGCCTGCCGAAATAGTCGGCAAGCACGGGGATGTCGCCCTCGCGCACCCGCAGGGGCGGCAAAGTGATGACTTCGAAACTCAGGCGATCCAGCAGGTCGGCGCGAAAAGTGCCTTCTTCCGCGCGGCGCGGCAGGTCTTCATTGGTGGCGGCTACAATACGCACGTCGACGCGGGTCGGGCGACTGGCACCGATCCGCGTGACTTCGCCATATTCGACGGCGCGCAACAGGCGCTCTTGTGCGCCCATGGACAAAGTGCCCAGTTCGTCGAGAAACAAAGTGCCTCGGTCGGCTTCCTCGAACCTTCCCTCGCGAGCTCTGGTAGCACCGGTAAAAGCTCCCTGTTCATGGCCGAACAATTCGGCCTCGATCAGGGTTTCGGGAAGTGCGGCACAGTTCATTGTGACCAGCGGCTCTTCCCATCGGTCCGACAGGCGGTGGAGACGCTCCGCGATCAGCTCCTTGCCCGTCCCGCGCTCTCCGATTACCAATACGGGGCGCGCCATCGGGGCGGCGCGACTGGCCCGCTCCACCGCGTCGAGAAAGGCGCCGGATTGGCCGATGAATTGATTGTCGCGCTCCATTCGCCAAGATATAGTGCTTTTTCCCAACCCTTGGCAATATACACCGTTCGCTTTTCCTCTATCCGCTTAAAAAACGCCTTTTTTCCGCTATTTATGCAAACTGGCACGCCTGTTGCTATTAATCGGGCAGAAAGGGTTCAGGAGGAAATAACCAATGTTCGATCGCCGCTTCTTCAACAGCCAGCTGGGCCAAGCCGCCCTGGTTAGCATTGCTGCGATGATCACCTTCACGGTTTTCGCCGGCATGCAGCCGATCGCCGATACGCCCGCCATGGTGGTGGGCCTGCCGACGGTGGAACTGGCGTGACCGACGAAAAACGCAACCCTTTGGCGCCGCTGGCACGTGGGACTGCCAGGATCGGTTCGCGTCTCGATCAGGAGATCGAGCGCATCCGGACCAGCCCCACTCCGACGGCCAATTCGCTCAACATCGGAGGACCCTTGATGGGTATTTTTTCGCGCACTCGTGATATTATCGCCGCCAACTTCAACGAGCTTCTCGACCAGGCAGACGACCCCTCGAAGATGATCCGCATGATCATCCTCGAAATGGAAGAAACGCTGGTGGAAGTCCGCGCAAGCGCGGCGCGCACGATTGCCGACCAGAAGGAAATGCACCGCCACACGGTGAAGCTGGAGCGGTTGCAGGCAGACTGGTCCGAAAAGGCCCAGCTGGCGCTCTCCAAGGACCGCGAGGACCTGGCCCGCGCGGCACTGATCGAGAAGCGCAAGGCTACCGACACCTGCGACCAGCTGAAGCAGGAGATCGCCGTTCTGGACGACGCCCTGCGCGCTTACGAGCAGGACATTGCCAAGCTGCAGAACCGCCTGCGCGAGGCACGCAGCCGCCAGAGCCAGATTTCGGCTCGCCTGGAAAGCGCGGAAAACCGCGTAAAGCTGCGCAGCCTGATGACCAACGACCGGGTGGAAGAGGCGCATGCCCGCTTCGACCAGCTGGAACGCCGGGTCGATTACGCCGAAGGCCGCGCCGATGCCCTGGGCATCGGTCAGGACAAGGCAACGCTCGCCGACGAATTCGCCGCCCTCGAAGGCAGCGACAAGGTCAGCGACGAACTGGAGGAAATGAAGCGCGCTCTCGGCATGAGCAGCAGCGCCAAGAAGGACGATGGGGAATAAATCGTGGAAGAACTGATCATCATACCGGCCATTTTCATCGGCCTGCCGTGGATCGTCCTTCACTACATCACCAAGTGGAAGACGGCCGCCACCATCACCACTGACGACGAGGCTTTGCTGGAAGAACTCTACCAGCTCGCCAAGCGCCTCGACGAGCGGATGGACACGGTGGAGCGCCTCGTCGCTTCCGACAATCCGGACTTCGAGCCGGCCCGCATCCGCCATGATAAGGCAATCGACAACGTACCGCTTCGCGAGCTGGAAGAACTGCTCGCAGAAAAGAAGGGAGACCGCGCATGAACACCCCCCGCACCACGCTTTATCGTGACAGCATGAATGGCAAGCTGATGGGTGTTTGCGCGGGCATCGCGGATTACACCGGCATCCAGGCCATCTGGGTCCGCCTTGCCGCCGTGTTCCTGACCTTTGCCGTCAGCGGTCTGACCATCCCGATGTACTTCATCGCCGGTCTGCTGCTTAGCAAGAAGCCCGCCTACCTCTACACCGCGCCCGACGAGACGCAGTACTGGCAGCGCGTGCGGCAGAGCCCGAAGCGCACCGCCCGCGAGATCCGTGCCCGCATGAAGGACATCGATCGCCGCCTGGCCGACGTGGAAACCTACTACGTCTCCGCCAACCCGCGCCTGTCGCAGGAAATCGAAAAACTGCGCTGAGGGGCGCAACACCCAGGAAGGGGGACACCAGATGCCAGGAGAACTGATCCCGATATTCGGAATCATCTTTGGCTGCATGATCCCGATCAGCGTGATCTGGACCAAGCACAAGCAGAAGATTGCAGAGATGCAGGTGGATGCCACCGCCGCCAGCACCGCCGAACGCGCCGCGCAGTACGCCAGCAGCGTTCAGGCCCTGGAAGACCGGGTCCGCGTGCTGGAGCGTATCGTCACCGACAAGGGTTACGACGTGGCAACGCAGATCGAGGCGCTGCGTGACCAGCGCGCGGTCGACGAAACCAGCGGCGTGCAGCTTGATTTCGCGAAGAAGGAGAACGCCTGATGGATTGGGGCAGCCCCGAATTCGTGATCGCCATCATCGCCGTGTCCATGGCCGGCTGGGTCATCAACACCTGGATCCGCGCCAAGCATGGTTACCCGCTGGAGGATGAATGGGGCGGCAAGACCGAACCCTCTCCCCGGCAAGACAATGCGGAGGCCAAGCGCCTTCGTGAACAGAACGAGCAGCTGCGCAACGTGATGGAGCGCATGGAAGATCGGATGATCGTGCTGGAACGCATCGTCACCGACAAGGGCTACACCGTCGCCGAGGAAATCGAGGCGCTGCGTGACAAGCCCTCTGCCCGAAGCAACGACGCCGGCGTGCAGCTGGACCTTGGCAAGAAGGAGAACGTGTGATGGACCTGTCGCAAATTCCCGTTGCCATGGTCGCCGTTCCCGCCATCGCTATTTCGATCGGCTGGGTCGCGAACACCTGGATCCGTGTGAAGCATGGCTATCCGCTGGAAAACAGCTGGGGCAAGTCGGTCTATCCCAAGAATGACCAGGCCGTGGAACGGGTGAAACTGCTGACGCAGGAAAACGCCGCGCTGCAGGCTGAACTCGGCTCGCTCAAGGATCGCCTCGCCAATGTCGAGCGCATCGTGACCGACAGCGGCTACCACCTGACGCACGAGATCGAGAGCCTGCGCGACAAGAAGGAGGCGAACTGATGGACATGGAACTGGTCCTGATCTTCGGTTTCGTCCTCACGCTGCTCATGATCGTTCTCACGTTCGGCAGTATTGCCGGACAGCGCAGCAGGCAGCACCGGATACAGAAGCTGGAACTTGAGGCGCGCATTGAGGAAGCCAAGGCCGCCCAGGCCTCCAGGCCGACCGCGAACCAGCAGCTTCTGGAAGACCGGTTGCGCGTGATCGAACGCATCGTCACCGATCCCAGTGCAGACCTGTCGCGCCAGATCGAAAACCTCCGCGATGCCCGTGAGGCCCGCGAGGAGGCTGCATCGTGAGCTTTGCGACACTGATCCTTGCGATTGTGCTGATCGGCGTGGCCTTTGCTGCGTGGAAGCACACGCAGGACACCAAAGCGGGCATCGTTCGCGATAACCGGGGCAATCCAATCAACGCATCGCGCCGCGAAGAGGAATTGCAGCGCGAAGTCGAGGAACTGCGTGAACGGGTAAAAGTGCTCGAACGCATTGCAACCGATCCGGCCCGCCGGACGGCAGAGGAAATAGAGAAACTGCGCGACGAGTAATCGTCGCCACCTCGCAGGGAGGACACGAATGACGCAAATCGACCTGTTGATCGCCGCCAGCAGCCTGCTTGCGCTGGGAATGCTGACTGCCTCCGCCCTGATGGGCTGGCAGGGCTGGCTCGCGCTGAAGAACCGCGAACTGGAAATGCACCGCATGCCGCCCGAACTGGAAGGCGGATCGCGCGAAGGCATGGCCCGCATCGAGATCGCCGACCTCAAGGAACGCATCCGCAAGCTGGAAGCCATTGCGAACGGGGTGGACCTCTGACGCGCAGGCACTACATGCCTCGCCATGCGCACACTTGAAGACATCCATGAAGAATACGAATTCCTCGAAGGCGACGAACGCTATCGCCTGCTGATCGAACTGGGCCGCGAGCTGGACGAAATGCCCGCCGCCTTGAAAACCGACGCCACGCTGGTTCGCGGCTGCTCGGCGCAGGTCTGGGTCTATCCCACTGGCGAGTCCGACAAGCTGCATTTCCTGGCAGATAGCAACGCCGCGATCACCAAGGGCATCGTCGCGCTGGTGATCTCCGCCGTGCAGGATAAGCCTGCCGCCAACGTTGCCGAAATGGACATTGCGGCGGCGCTGGCTCCTTTCGATCTCAAGAACCAGCTTTCCTCAAATCGCACGCAGGGTGTGCCCAACATGATCGCGCTGGTGCAGGAACATGCCGCGCGGATCGCGAAGGCCTGACATGGCACGCCCGCTGTGGATGGCGGCGGGTATTGTCTGCTTCGTGCTGGGCTGGATCGGCATGGTGCTGCCTATGATGCCCGGCTTCGTCTTCTTGCTGGGCGCGGTCTTCTGCTTCGCGCGCGGCAATCCTGCTTGGGAAGCGCGCCTGCTCGATCACCCGACCTACGGCCCTGCCCTTCGCGACTGGCGCGAACACCGCCGCATCGCCCGCAAGAGCAAGATCGCAGCCCTCACCGTCATGGTGCTGGCGGGCATTCTGGCAGGGGTATTGGCCGGCTTTCCCGTCGCCATCGTGCCCATCAGCATCATGACGCTGGTAGCGGGCTGGATCTGGACGCGGCCGGAATAGCGGGAACGCGGCACCGGCAGGGCCGTTGAATAGGCAAATGGACGGGCGAACCAAGTTCAGGAGACCCCAATGGCTATTCTCATCCTTATCGCCACCATTTTGCTGCCGCCCCTTGGCGTTGCTGCCAAGCACGGATTGAGCGGGACGACGCTTCTCAACCTCGTCCTGACGCTGCTGGGTTTCATTCCCGGCCTGATCCACGGGCTGTATGTGAACTATGCGCGATAATATGAATACCGAAGGCGTCGGAGTGGGAACTCCGGCGCCTTTTGATTTCAAGGTTTGATCAAGCGCCCGCGCTGTCGCGCACGACGGCAATGCCCGCCTCGCGCTGGCGGCGCAGTTCGGCTTTCAGCTTCGCCGGATCGCGCGCCCATACGAAGCCGAAGCTGACCCCGCCTTCCTTGCCGATCGTCGCGTGATGCAGCTTGTGTGCCTGCACCAGCCGCTTGGCATAGCCACGCTTGGGCACCCATTTGAAATAGCGCTGGTGAACAAGGCCGTCGTGAACCAGCGTGTAGATGATGCCATAGCCAAGAATGCCAAGGCCGATCCACGTGCCCGGCCACCAGGCCGCATCACCCATCACCAGCGGGCTGCCGATGGCAAACATGGAAATGCTCATCGCCGCGCCTACCACGGCGTAGAGATCGTTCTTCTCCAGCACATTGTCATGCGGTTCATGATGGTCGCGGTGCCAGCCCCAGCCCCATCCGTGCATGATGTACTTGTGGCTGGCCCATGCCACCCATTCCATCGCGGCGATGGTGGCAAGAACGATCAGGATGGCAGCGAGAATGTCCATATGCACGATATAGGCGCTTGGGAGCGCCGCCGCAAAGTAGGTTATTCGCCCGTATCGGAGGCCTGTTTGCGGGGGATGCCAAAATAGCGTTCGGCAACATCCTGGTCGATGCGCGCGGGGCGATGCGTTTCACTGTCGATGCAGCACCACATGGACTGCACTTCCGCCAGCACTTCCTCGCCGCGGCGAATCACCGTGTTGTAAAAGCTGCGCGCGCCCTTGATCTTTTCCAGCACCGTTTCGGCGATCACGTCATCTTCCAGGAATGCCGGACGGCGATAGGTGATCTCGTGCTTGATCGCGACCCAGGCCTTGCTCGCCACTTCCTCTGCCGGGGCGAGTTTCTGCCAGTGCTGCAGAACCACATCCTGCACCCAGTTGAGATAGCGCGAATTGTTCACGTGCCCCATGAAGTCGATATCATCGGGCAGGATCTTGATCGGAATCGCAAAAGACTTGGCTGACATCCGTGTAAGTTAGGCGACAATCGTTAAACTTCCAAGACACCAATAAAGCCTTTTTTCGTATCGCTTGGCCTTCGCGCGTCTGCGCGCTATCTGGCGCGCCATGTCCAGCAAGCCACGCACCCTGTACGAAAAGATTTTCGACGCCCACGTGATCGAGCGCCGCGATGACGGCACCTGCCTCATTTTCATCGACCGGCATCTCGTTCACGAAGTCACCAGCCCGCAGGCATTCGAGGCGCTGCGAATGAAGGGCCGCACGGTGCGCCATCCAGAACTTACCCTGGCCGTTCCCGACCATAACGTGCCCACTACTGCCCGTGTCGATGCGCAGGGCAACCGCATCCCCATCGCCGACAAGCAGAGCCGCGAGCAGCTGGCCGCGCTGGAGCGCAACGCGCCCGAATTCGGCGTACGCTATTTCGACGCAACCGCGCGCCAGCAGGGCATCGTCCACGTGGTCGGCCCGGAACAGGGCTTCTCCCTGCCCGGCACCACCATCGTTTGCGGCGACAGCCACACCGCCTGCCACGGTGGCCTGGGCGCCTGGGCTTTCGGCATTGGCACCAGCGAAGTCGAACACGTGCTCGCCACGCAAACGCTGCTGCTGCGCCCGTCGAAAACCATGGAAGTGCGCGTCGAAGGCGAGCTGGGTCTGGGCGTGACGGCCAAGGACCTGATCATGCACATCATCGGCGTGATCGGTACGGCTGGCGGCACCGGCCATGTGATCGAGTATCGCGGTAAGGTGTTCGAGAACATGAGCATCGAATCGCGCCTGACGGTCTGCAACATGAGCATCGAGGGCGGCGCTCGCGGCGGCCTGATCGCGCCTGACGAAACAACCTTCGCTTACATCAAGGGGCGCCCTTTCGCTCCGAAGGCAGACGAGTGGGATGCAGCTGTCGCCTACTGGAAGACGCTCTACACCGATCCCGACGCGCAGTTCGACAAGTCCGTGGTGATCGACGCCGCCGACGTCGAACCTTCCGTCACCTGGGGCACCAGCCCCGAAGACGTGGTGGCCATCGGAGGAACCGTTCCCGCGCCCGAGAGCTTTGCCGATCCGTCGAAGCAGGAAGCGGCCCGCGCCAGCCTTGATTACATGGACCTCGAACCCGGCACCCGCATGCAGGATGTCGAGGTGCAGAACATCTTCATCGGCAGCTGCACCAACAGCCGCATCGAGGACCTGCGCGCCGCTGCCGAAGTGCTGCGCGGTCGCAAGAAGCACGCGAACATCAAGTGGGGCATCGTCGTTCCCGGCTCTGGCCTCGTGAAGGAACAGGCCGAGGCTGAAGGGCTGGACAAGGTTTTCACCGATGCCGGTCTCGAATGGCGTGAACCGGGTTGTTCGGCCTGCCTCGGCATGAACCCCGACAAGGTTCCTGCCGGAGAGCGCAGCGCGTCAACCAGCAACCGCAACTTCGTCGGCCGGCAAGGTCCGGGTGCGCGCACGCACCTCGTCTCGCCTGCCATGGCCGCAGCTGCAGCCGTGACGGGCCACCTCACCGACGTGCGCGAACTGACGCGCGAACCGGCGTAGCATCACCCCGGGCGGGGAAGCGAAGTGGCACGCAAGACGGCTTTCGAACCGGTCTATGGCGATACTTGCCGCATCCTGATCCTCGGCAGTCTGCCGGGTGACAGGTCGCTGGCAGAGCAGCGCTATTACGGCCACCCGCGCAACCTGTTCTGGAAGCTGATCGGGCAGGTCATCATGGTCGATATGGAGCCGCTGTCCTACGAGGATCGCCTTACCGCGCTGGTCGAAAACCGCATCGGCCTGTGGGACGTTTTTCAAAGCGCGGAACGCGAAGGCAGTCTCGATACGCGCATCCGCGGCGGCGTGCCCAATGCCATCGGCGAACTGTGCGAAAAGCTGCCTCTGCTGCGCGCCGTCGCATTCAACGGAGCGGCTGCATACAAGAGCGGAGCTGCCCTCGTGCCACGCAAGTACGAGCGTGTGAAACTGCTATCCTCCAGCCCGGCCAACGCTGGCTACCGGCTGGATGCGAAAATGAAACAATGGTGCGAATTGCGCGTATTCCTACCACCTATCTTGTCACCGCAAATCACAAGGCGCATGGACGAATCATGACCGACAATATTCCCAAGAAAGCCGCAATCGCTGCCGGTGCCATCGGCTCCGCAGCCGTGGCCGCAGCACTGCTCTACGCAAATCGTCGCAAGAAGAAGAACGAGCCGACGCAGCCCGGCCCGATCCCCAGCGGCGAAAAGCCAGAGACCGACTGATGGCAAAAGTGAGCACGGTTGAAGGTCGGGCGATTCCGTTCGGCCGCAAGAACGTCGATACCGATCTGATCATTCCGGCACGCTGGCTCAAGACGGTCAGCCGCGAAGGCCTGGGCGAAGGCGCGTTCGAGGCCGTGCGGGCCGATAATCCGGACAATGTGTTCGACCAGCCCGAGTTTGCCGATGCGCCGATCCTCGTTGCAGGCGACAACTTCGGCTGTGGATCCAGCCGTGAACACGCCGCTTGGGCCCTGCTCGACATGGACATCCGCGCCGTGATCGCACCGAGCTTTTCGGACATTTTCGCAGGCAATGCGTTCAAGAACGGTATCCTAACCGTGGCCCTGCCGCAGGAGCAGGTTGACCGCCTGCTTGAAGTCGCAAAGACCGATCCGATCACTATCGATCTGGAAAGCCAGAGCGTCACCACGCCGTTCCAGGATCGCTTCACGTTCGAGATCGATCCATTCCGCAAGTATTGCCTGATCGAAGGCCTCGACGAAGTCGGCCTGACCCTCACGCGCGACGAGGCGATTGCCCGCTACGAACAGCGCCTCGCCGCCGACAAGCCCTGGCTTGCGCGCGGAACGGGGATTGCGGCCTGAGCGCCCGGCGCGCTATCGCTGCATAAAGATTTCTCACAAGGACCGATTCACCATGACCGATTTCAAGGACCGCGAACGCGCCGAAGAAGCCAAGTTTGCGCTGGACGAAGAAACCGCCTTCAAGATCGCCGCACGCCGCAACCGTCTGGTAGGCGAATGGGCTGCCGAGCTTATGAAGCTGACGCCCGAAGAAACCGACGCCTACAAGAAGGCCGTGGTGCAGGCCGATTTCGAGGAAGCGGGTGACGAGGACGTGATCCGCAAGGTTCTGGGCGATCTCACCCAGGCAGGCTGTGATGTCGACGAAGCGCAGGTTCGCGCCAAGCTGGAAGAAAAGGCCATCGAGGCCAAGCGCCAGTTCATGAGCGGGTCCTAAGCCTTATGCCCATGCCCGCAGCCCAGATCGAGGCACTGATCAAGGCCGCCATTCCCGATGCAACGGTGGAGATAGAGGCGCTGGTGGACGATAACGACCACTGGCTGGCCCGCGTCACCTCCGCGGAATTTGCAGGCAAGAACCGCGTGCAGCAGCACAAGATGGTGTTCGCTGCGCTGGGCGATCGCATGGGCGGAGAGCTTCACGCCTTGCAACTGCACACCAGCGTTCCCAACTGACGGCTATCAGTTTTTACAAATTCCCGGTGGGACAGATGAGCGATACCAACGAACGCATTTCCAAGATTGTCGGCGAGAACGACGTCGTCCTTTTCATGAAGGGCACCCCGCTCTTCCCACAGTGCGGTTTTTCCAACCGCGCCGTGTCGATTCTCGACCATTGCAACGTGGCATTCGAGAGCGTCGACGTGCTGCAGGACATGGAGATCCGCCAGGGCATCAAGGCCTATTCCGAATGGCCGACGATTCCGCAGCTCTACGTGAAGGGCGAATTTGTCGGCGGCAGCGACATCATGATGGAAATGTTCGAAGCGGGTGAGCTTCAGCAGCTGATGGATGAAAAGCAGGTCGCCAAGGCTTCCTGATCGGTGCGGACCGGACAGGTCCGTTTCCATTCACAATAAAATGCCTAGGCTCCGGGCGAACGATTCGTCTGGAGACTGCATGATCCGCACACTTTTTCTCGCAACCGCGATTTGCCTTGCTGCGCCGGCTCCCTTGCTGGCGCAGGACGGTATGCCCGAAGACCTTGCAGAACGAATGGCCGCCTCCCGCAGCGCCGAGGAAGTGGCGCGGCAGCTTATCGCCGTGCAGGAAGCGAGCGGTGCCGCACAGCAGCAGTACGCCGGCATGACCGGAGGCGCCTTTGGCGATGGCTATCGCGGTGCGGTGGCCTTCCCCACTGACCAACTTGGCGTGTGGAACGTCGTCCTCGTCGCCGCGCGGGGCGAAGGGGCAGAGGCTCCGCTGGTTGCGCTGGCCGAATACGAGGTGACGCAGGGGGAAATCCTCGGCGAAGTGCTGCACGATGCGGCCGAGGCACCCGCCCTGACCGGCACAGCCCTTCAGATGGCGCGCGCGAAATATGTGGCGCCGCGTGCTGTAATCGCCGCTCCCGGTGTCGGCTATTGTCTCGACGGCGAACCTGCCGGGGAAGGCTCGCCCCACTCGGTCAGCTACATTCCGCTTGTCCTGCCACCCGATGAAACTGGCGCGATCGAGGCCTATGTCCTCAACGGCCCTATCACCGAAGGCTCAATACCCCTTGGCAAGCATTACCGTGTTCATTTCGATGAATTCGGTCAGATCGGCGAACCGGAAATCGTCACCGACACCTGCGAGGTCATCACCTGGGATGCCGACGATCCGGAACTGGCGATGAGCGTCTATGTCACCGAATACGATGAAGGCATCGCGCCTAGTGTGATTCACACTTTCATCTCTTCGCAACTGCCGATGAGCATGGGAGTCGTTACCGGCGACATCATCTGGCCGATGGCCGGCGGCATGATTGCGCCTCCCGTCCCCGCATCCGAAGCAGGATACTGAAACGCCATGTGCAACCTCTATCGCATGTCGAAGTCGCAAGACGAGGTTGCGCATTTCTTCGATGCGATCGCGCAGGATATGTCCGTATCGCCGGGCGGCAACGCACCGGAACTGGTCTATCCCGGCTATCCGGGTATGGTGCTGACCGAAGGGCGACTGGCGCAGATGACCTGGGGTTTCCCGCTGGCTCGCAAGGGTGCGAAGGGGCAGCCCCTGAAGCCCAAGCCCGTCAACAATGCCCGCACCGACAAGCTGAAAAGCCCATTCTGGCGATCCAGTTTCGAGAACCGCCGCTGCCTGATCCCCGTATCCGACTTTGCCGAGGCTGAAGGACCGAAAGGCGGCAAGACCCGCACTTGGTTCGCCCTGCCCGATGCGCCATTGATGGCCGTGGCCGGGTTCTGGCGCGACAGCGCCGAATTCGGCGAGGCCTATACAATGGTGATGACCGACGCGAACGCGCATGTGCGCGGCGTGCATGACCGGATGCCGGTGATCCTCGAACCGGGCGACTGGCCGACCTGGCTGCAAGGCACGCCGCAGGACGCATACCAGCTATGCCGCCCCTATGGCGGGGACATGCAGGTGACGCGCACGGACGAACCTTGGGCCGGTCGGCGCTAGGTCACATCGGATTTTTCGGGAAAAAGGTCTTCGGGGAGGCGGAGCCGGGAGACTTGGTTGGGGACCATAGGATCGGCCCCGCCTCGTTCGAAGAACTCTTGGGTACGCCAATAACATTGCATGGTGCGTGCCAATCTTGGCGACCCACGGATTCCCGCGCCAGACGATGGTAAGCGAAACCTTAAGACCTCACGCCCCTGTCAAAAATTCCGACATGGTCGGGCACTCCGGTCCGGTCGTCCCATTCCCCGCGCATCCCGGCCATTAGATCGGACCCTTGCCCGTGCCCATGCGTCTCTCTTGCGAACCACAAATTCTGCAAGGAAATGAACTTCATGGGTACGATCACGACCGTCAATCCCGCCACTGGCAAGAATATCGACAGCTACGAAGAACTCGCCCGCGATGCTGCAATCGCGAAAGTCGATGCCTGTCACGAGGCGTTCACGCAGTGGAAGCTGAAGTCGCTGGAAGATCGCGCGGATGTCATCAAGAACATCGGAAAGGCGCTGCGCGACAACAAGGAAGAGCTCGCTCAGCTGATGACCGAAGAAGTCGGCAAGCTGATCGGCGACAGCCGTGACGAGGTCGAACTGTGCGCGGCCATTTGCGATTACACCGCCGGTTGCGGCCCCGCCGAACTTGCCCCCGAACCGCGTGATCCTTCGAACGCTGGTCGCGGTATCGTCAGCTACGAGCCCATCGGCGTAGTCTACGGCATCCAGCCGTGGAACTTCCCGGCATATCAGGTGATCCGCTACTCCATCGCCAACCTGATGGCCGGTAACGGCGTGCTGCTGAAGCACGCATCCAATTGCACCGGCAGCGGCCTGATGATCGAGAAGATCTTCCGCGAGGGTGGTCTGCCTGAAAACCTCTTCACCGTGCTGGTGGTGGACCACGACACCTCCGATGCGATTATCGAATGCAATAAGTTGCGCGGCGTCACGCTGACCGGCTCCGACGACGCGGGCAAGCACGTGGCCGAGGCGGCAGGCAAGGTGCTCAAGCCGCTCGTACTGGAGCTCGGTTCCAACGACGCTTACATGGTGCTGGAAGATGCAGACCTCGATCTCGCAGCGGAAGTCTGCACGCAGGCGCGCCTCTACAACAACGGCCAGACCTGTATCAACGGCAAGCGCTTCATCGTGACCGACAAGGTCTATGATGCATTCCTCGAAAAGTTCGTCGACCGCTTCAAGGCGATCACACCCGGCGACCCGACCGACGAGGACAGCGACATGGGCCCGATGGCACGCACCGACCTGCGCGAAACGGTTCACGAGCAAGTCGAGAAGAGCGTTGCCAAGGGCGCTAAGATCGAATGCGGCGGTAAAATCCCGGAAGGCGACGGCGCATTCTATCCCGCAACCGTTCTGACGAACGTCGAACCCGGCCAACCCGCCTATGACGACGAAATTTTCGGCCCCGTCGCTTCCGTCATTCGTGCCAAGGACGACGAGGACGCCATACGCCTTGCCAACGACAGTCGCTATGGCCTTGGCGGCGGCATCCTATCGAAGGACGAGGACCGCGCGATCGAACTTGCCTCGAAGCACTTCGATACCGGGATGGTGTTCATCAATGTCTACGGAGTGGCCGATCCCTCCATGCCGTTCGGCGGCGTGAAGAATTCCGGCTATGGCCGCGAACACGGCGGCTTCGGCATGCGCGAATTCACCAACGCCAAGAGCATCTTCGTCGGAGCCCAATAACTCCGTTCATAGCTGCACATCCGGCAGCATTTTCCACTGCCAGCCCTCGGTTGCCAAAACCGCGCAACCGGGGGTTGGCGGTTCAGAGCTGCCAAAGATTTGAAGTCTAGATGTGAGTGTCCCTGTGCACCAGGAAGCCCTTGGCGCTTCGCAGCCCGGGTGTGTCATTCTGCAGGTGATGGAGATGTTTGCGCACTGCCAAGCGATGTTGAGCTAGTCTGACCGGCTTCCAGAGAAGCTTCATTTCGGTCCCCTTCCCGCTTATTATTTTTCTTTGACCGTTTTCGACCCGAGGGAAGGCTGGCACTTTTCTCATTTAGTGTCGAGGCGGTTGGCCGCGCCCCTCATCTCTCAAGAGCGGCTGGCCAATGCTCGCAAATGCGACAAAGCGATGAACACACGGCATATCGCCAGAGAAATGGTGACCGCGCGCTAGTGGAAAAAAATTTGGCGCGCCCAGCAGGAGTCGAACCTGCGGCCTCAGGATTAGAAGTCCCGTGCTCTATCCAGCTGAGCTATGGGCGCGTCGCCAGCGCAGATAGCGATCTTTGCGGCCAGCGCAAATGGCGCTAGCAATCGGACATGGACAAACCGTCAACCGGCCCGACGCATTTTCGCTATTACGATCTTGTGATGGCCGCCTTCGTCGTGGTGCTGGTGCTTTCAAACGTCATCGGTGCCGCAAAGCTATCCACGGTAGGTGGCTTCACGTTCGGGGCGGGCATCCTGTTCTTCCCGCTCTCTTATGTCATCGGCGACGTATTGACTGAAGTCTACGGCTACGCCCGCGCGCGGCGGGTTATCTGGGCTGGATTTGCAGCGCTCGTCTTCATGGCGGTAATGAGCTTCGTCGTCGTCGCCCTGCCCCCGGCGGAAAGCTGGGATGGGCAGGAAAGCTACGAGCAGATATTCGGGCAGGTGCCGCGCATCGTGCTCGCCTCGATCACCGCGTTCTGGGCGGGCGAGTTCGTCAATTCATACGTCATGGCGAAGATGAAGGTGTGGACGCGAGGCGAGAAGCTATGGACCCGGACCATCGGCTCTACCGTGGTGGGCCAGGGCGTCGACAGCCTGTTGTTCTATCCCATCGCCTTCTTGGGCGTGTGGGAGACGAGCGATGTGTTGTTGGTGATGGTGACGAACTGGGCGCTCAAGGTTGGCTGGGAAGCCGTGCTGACGCCTGTCACCTACCGCGTTGTCGGCTTCCTGAAGAACCGCGAGGGCGTCGAGATCTTTGATACCGACACCGATTTCTCTCCCTTTGCGACACGCGGGGAACGCGAAGGGTGAACAGGCGAAATGGCCGCCGGCATCAATCTGCCAGCAGCCAGATCGCTAGATAGATGAGGATGAAGCTGCCGAACCCGGCAACGGCTCCTACCAGGAAAACCAGCCGAACGATCAGCGGGTTGATCCCGAAGTACTTGGCGATCCCGCCGCAAACTCCGCCAATCTTGCCGTCTGCGTGATCGAGACGAAAGCTCTTGGAGGATGCGGGACGCACGTCGTGGGGCTTGCGGTCGAGGTTGTTCATGCCAGCAGGCCCACGATGGTCGTGGCGTTCGGGTTCGCGAAGCTGCTTACCAGCAGCGTCAGGGTAACGGCGACGGCGGCGAAACCGGCCGTGAGTTTGCTTTGCAGTTCATAGGTCATTTTGATCTCCTTGATCCTGGGTGGTTGCTGTTGGTCAGCTTCAGGCGAAAACGCTGGCGATGATGTTGGACTGCGGGGTCGAGAAGCTGCTGACGAGCAGGGTTGCGGTCACGGCGATGGCTGCGAAACCGGCCATCAGCTTGCTTTGGAATTCGTACGTCATATTAGTCTCCTTGATCCTGGTTTGGTTGGTCGTTGGAATGCTGATCAGGTTCAGGCGAGGACGCTGGCGATGATGCTTGCCTGCGGGGTCGAGAAGCTGCTGACGAGGATCGTGGTGGTCACGACCACGGCAGCGAGAGCAGCGGTGATGCGAGCAGTGAACTCGGTGTTGAACGTCATTTTATTTCCCTCTTTTGTTAGTTCGGAACTGTTTCGTCCCATGCCCCAAACATTGCAGAGGGTGTGCCAGTTTTGAAAAATGGCGGAATTCTGCCATTTTCGTTCAGATTGCAGAAAGGTTGCGCGCACAACCAAACCGTTTGTTGGTGATTTTTGCCAACTTGTGGGGGTACTATTTCCGGTAGCGTGCCTCGCCGTGCTGGCATAGGGATTGCGCAAGACCCATGGCGCTCGATCGCATCACCCTATCGACCTTCCGCAACCATGTCGGAACACAGCTGGACGGCACGCGCCAGCTGAACCTGCTGGTGGGCGAAAATGGTGCGGGTAAGACCAATGTGCTGGAGGCATTGTCCCTGTTCGCGCCGGGCCGGGGGATGCGCCGCGCGGCATTGTCGGACATGGCCGGACAAGCAGGGTCAAGAGGGTTTGCCGCCAGCGTTTCCCTCGACACGGGCGATGGCGGGGAACCTGTGAAGCTTGGCACGGGCATGGCACCGGAGCGACCCGGTCGCCGCATCGTGCAGGTGAACGGCGCGGAAGCCACCGCGATTAGCCTTGGCGAATGGCTGGCGATGGGTTGGCTCACCCCTGCCATGGATCGCCTGTTCGCCGACAGCGCCGGCGCACGCCGCCGTTACATGGATCGCCTTGCCGTGGCGCTGGAGCCGGCCCACGCGCGTAACGCCAGCCGCTACGAAGCGGCCCTGCGCGAGCGCAATCGGTTGCTTTCAGACGAGGCTGAACCCGATCCCACGTGGCTCGATTCCATAGAAGCGCAAATGGCCGAAGTCGGCGCTGGTCTGGCGCAAGGTCGCGCCCGGCTGGTGGGCGCATTGATGGGCAGACTGGCCGAATTGCCCGAGGCCCCTTTCGCTCGCCCCCTGCTTTCCTACCAACCCCGCGGAGAACTGACGCAGGAGGAACTTGCGGCACAGTGGCGCGAGGAGCGCGGAAGGGACCGTGCAGCACAACGCACCCTGTCAGGCCCGCACCGCGACGAACTGGGCGTTGTCATGGCCGGCAAGGACATGCCAGCTGCCGAGTGCTCGACTGGCGAGCAGAAAGCCATGCTTGTCGCGATCACCCTCGCCCACGCAGAACTCGCCGCTCGTGGTCGGCCCGGTGTGCTGCTGCTGGATGAAGTCGCCGCCCATCTCGATCCGGTGCGCCGTGAGGCCCTGTTCGACCGCCTGCGCGCTAGTGGCACGCAGGTATGGCTGACGGGCACCGAACCCGCGCCTTTTGAAGCAATACTGGACGAAGCCTCCACCTGGCGCGTGGCCGGTGGCAAGGTGGAGCGTTTTTAGCTCTCGTCTTCCGGCAAGGCGTCGACAACGGCCTCCAGCGTGGCCGCCACCATATCTTCGATCCCCTCAGCCGTGGGATGAATACGGTCGTTCTGCATCAGGTCCGGATCGTCGAACACCGGCTCCATGAAGAAGGGCACCAGCGCCGTTCCATATTGCTCCGCCAATGCCGGGTAGAGCCCGTCGAACTGGCCGACATATTCGACGCCGAGGTTCGGCGGGGCGCGCATGCCCATCAGCAGCACGGGAATATCGCGGGATTGCACTTCCTCGATGATGGCCGAGAGATTCTCGCGCGTCTGGTCCGGAGAGATACCGCGTAGCAGGTCGTTTCCGCCAAGCTCGATGATGGCGAGGTCGATCTCGCCTTGTGCATTATCGAGCACGAAGCCGATGCGCTGGCGGCCCGCCGCCGTGGTGTCGCCGGAAACGCCAGCGTCAATCACGCTTGCGTTGATGCCGCGTCCGCGCAGCGCGCGTTCCAGCGTTTCGGGATAGCCCTGCTCTTCCTCTACGTTGTAGCCAGCCATAAGACTGTCACCGAAGCCGAGGATAACGCGTTCCGGCCCCATAACAGGCAGCGGCGCTTCGGTTTCCGCTTCTGCCGTTGCAGCGGCAGGTTCAGCCTCGGCAACTGGCGCTTCGGAGCCGCAGGCAGACAGGGCCAGCGCCAGAGGCGCGATGATCGACGAAGCGCGGATAGCACTAGGCCACCGACTTAGGACTGGCTTGCTCATGCCCCATAGCTATGCCATCGCCGCCCGGTGACAAGTCCTGATCATGCAAAACCCGTCATAGCTGCCAAAGACCTTCGCCTGACACTTGGCGATGGTGCTGCCGCGGTTGAAATCCTGCGCGGTATCGACCTTGAAGTCGCCCCCGGCGAAACGCTGGCCCTGCTCGGCCCCTCGGGGAGCGGCAAAAGCTCTCTGATGTCGGTTCTCTCCGGCCTCGAGCGCGCGACTTCCGGCTCTCTGATCGTCGCAGGTGAAGATTTCACCGTGCTCGACGAAGACGCACTCGCCCTCGCCCGGCGTGGCCGCATCGGCATCGTGCTGCAGGCCTTCCACCTGCTGCCCACCATGACCGCGATCGAGAACGTCGCCACCCCCCTGGAATTGGCGGGCGAGAAAGGCGCGTGGGATCGCGCGGCGGAGGAACTGGAGTCAGTAGGCCTCGGCCATCGCCTGACGCACTATCCCGCCCAGCTTTCCGGCGGTGAGCAGCAGCGCGTCGCCATCGCCCGCGCCATTGCCTCGCGCCCACCCCTGATCTTCGCGGACGAGCCGACCGGCAACCTCGACGCCAGTACGGGCGACAGCGTGGTCGACGTGCTGTTCCGCCGCCGCAAGGAAACCGGCGCGACACTGGTGATCATCACTCACGACCGCCACCTTGCCGAAATGTGCGACCGCGTTGTGACGCTGGGCGACGGCCTGATCGCCTCCGATACGAAAGCGGCGTGACCGCCATGGGCTGGCGCACTGCCTGGACTATCGCCAAGCGCGACCTTTCCAGCGGCTTTCGCGGATTGCGATTGTTGCTTGTCTGCCTGTTTCTCGGCGTGGGCGCGCTGGCAGCCATTGGCAGCCTGACCAGCGCCATCGAAGGTGAGCTGGAAAGCCAGGGTCAGGCAATCCTCGGCGGCGACATTGAAGTCGAGCTGTGGCAGCGCATGCCCAGCGAGGAAGAGATGGCCTACCTTGAAGAGCTTGGCACCACCTCGCCCGGGTACAGGTTGCAGGCAATGGCGACCACACCCGATGCCGCCGTTCCCGTCGAACTGAAGGCTGTGGCACCCAACTATCCCATGTACGGTGAACTACTGCTCGAAGGCGGCTCCGTCCTCGGTGCGCCGCCACAGGGACAGGCTTACCTCGCCCCCGGCGCGGCGGAGCGTCTGGGCATTGGCCCCGGCGACCAGATCACGCTGGGCACACAGCAGGTCATGGTAGCTGGTATTATCGAGGAAGAGCCCGATCGCCTTTCCGAAGGGTTTGCACTTGGTCAGACAGTGATCGTGCCGCTCGACTTGCCCGAAGCCGCTGGCCTCGTGGCGCCCGGTGCGATGTTCCAGACCAAGACCCGCATTGCATTCGATGGCAATCACGATCCCGATGCTGTGGCCGAGGCCCTGCAGGAAGCCTTTCCAGATAGCCCATTCGACATCCGCACGCGCAATCGCGCTTCGCCGGGTGCCGACCGGTTCGTCAGCCGTATGGGCGAATTCCTCACGCTGGTTGGCCTCGCCGCACTTGTGATTGCCGGGATTGGCATCGGCGGCGGGGTAAATTCCTATCTGGAGGCACGGCGCAACTCGATTGCGACGCTGAAAATCCTCGGGGCTACCTCCGGAGATATTGCCCGCATCTATGCTCTGGAAATCGGCATCGCCGCGTGCGTCGGTGCGGGCGCGGGCCTGCTGGTGGGCGTGCTGGTCACGCCTCTGCTTGCGGGCGCGCTTGGCTCCCTTCTGCCAGTTACAACCGACTTCGTGATCGATCCCCTGGCTTTGCTGCGCGCCGCGGCCTTCGGACTGCTAGTCGCGCTCATTTTCGCTGCGCCGCCTCTGGCGCGTGCAAAGAACTTCCCGGCCATGGCGCTGATGCGTGCGCGCGTTTCTCCGCTTGCGCAGCAATGGCGTGGTGCAGCCTTGCCGGTAGCACTGGGCATAGCAGGTATCGTGGCACTGGCAGTAATCGGCTCGAGCAATCCTGCGCTGTCTGCGCTGTTCATGGCGGGCGCCGCTGCGATCCTTGCATTCCTTGCCCTGCTCGGCCGTGCGATCCGCTGGGCAGCCTCGCGCATGCCGCGCCCGAGCGACCCCATCGTGCGCGCGGCAGTCGCGAACCTGCATCGTCCCGGCGCCGCCACTGGTTCGCTGGTCACGGCGCTCGGCTTCGGTCTTGCAGCGTTCGTGCTCCTGGCTGGCGTGCAGAGCAGCCTCGATGGCAATATCCAGCGATCCGTGCCTGAACGCGCGCCAGACTATTTCGTCCTTGATGTGCCGCGTGACGGGGTTGGGCAATTCCGTGAAATCGTTACCGACATCGCTCCGGAAGCAGGAATCGAGACGGTTCCTACCCTGCGCGGTTCCATCGTCGCCTTCGGGCCAGAGGGGAGCATGACCCGCGTGGCCGACATGGAAGATCGCGAGGGCACATGGGGCCTTCGCGGAGAGCGAGGCCTGACCTATTCCGACAGCGTACCTAACGGCAACGTGGTGACTAGCGGCAACTGGTGGGATGAAGGCTATTCGGGTGAGCCACTGGTTTCGGTGGACGAGGAACTGGCCACCAACGCTGGCATCAGCATCGGCGACATGATTGTGGTGAACGTGCTGGGCGTCGATTTCACGGCGCGCGTTGCCAACACTCGCCGGATCGACTGGGAAAGCCTTGGCTTCAACAACGTATGGGTCTTTTCGGCCAATACGTTTGAAAACGCCCCGCATAATCTTGCAGCCACTATCGAAGTGCCGGAGGGCACGCAGACCGGCGGCCTGCTGCGCGCACTCGTGACCGCATTTCCCTCGTCCAGCGTTATCGAGGTAGGCCCGATCCTGACGGAAGCGCGCACGATCCTCGATCAAGTCTCACTCGCAATTCTTGCTGCCGCCTCAGTGGCCGTGCTGGCCGGCATTGCCGTGCTGCTGGGCGCGATCGCTGCGGCCCGGGCGGCGCGCATCTACGACACCGTTATCCTGCGCGTGCTAGGCGCCAGCCGCGGTCAGCTGCTCGCACTGCAATTTGCGGAGTTCGGTCTTCTTGCCGCCGTCCTCGCAGGCGTGGCGCTGGCACTGGGCACTGGCGTCGCCTGGCTCGTCATCGTGCAGATGTTCGAATTCGACTGGCTGCCCGACTGGACGGAGATCCTTGCAGTGCTGGGCGGTGGGCTGGTGCTGGTGCTGGCTTTCGCCCTTGGTGCCTCGCTGCCGCTGTTGCGGGCCCGCCCTGCGCAAACCCTACGTTCGCTCTAGAGCCGACCCGCAACCAGCTTGGATCAGGCGAAGGTTTCCGCCACCGCTTCCGGCCCCACAAGCGAAGCGTGGAGCGAGGCCATGAACGATGCCGATACGATCGCGACCAGCACCATCAGCGCTATGAAGCCAAGGAAGAAGCCGATCATCGTGGCGCCTGCCGCGCCCATGCCTGCCTCGCCCATGCCCGAAAGGCCCATCATGCTGCCTCCCGCAACGAGGAACAGCAGGAAGAAAACGCCGCCAACGATCACCGCGTAAAGCAGCATGACGACGAAGATCTTCAGGACGTGACCGCTCGTCAGGGTCCAGGAACGGCTGAGCGCCGTGATGGGATTGCCGACTCCGTCCACTGCAATCACCGGCATGACCAGCGACAAGCGGCAGGAAATGTAGATCATCAGCAGGAAGACGAGGATCACATAGATCACCGATCCTGCATCACCCGCCGCAGAGAAAGCCGCACCGACGAGGCCGAGCACGATAGCGGCGAGAAAATAGGCTACCAGCATGATCAGTGCGAGCCCCAGCAGTATGGGCACGGCGCGCAAGCCAGCCATGAATGAGTCGCCCAGCGAAGGGTCATGTGCTGGTGAAGCGTTGTGCACCAGCGCCGCCGCCTGCGCCATGTAGAGCAGGAAATAGGCCATGTAGCCGAGGATCATCGTCAGCACGGCGGACATGCCCATAGCCAACGGATTTTCCATCGAACCGGCCATCATGAATGATGTGCCGACTACGCCAAACAGGATTATCATCAGCAGTAGCTGAAGCCCGAAATAGATGGCCCATACACCCAGCAGCGATCCGATCCGCTGCATGGCCATGCTGAATGTTTGCGAAATTATCCCGCCAATACTGAGCGACATGCCGATTTCCCCCTTCGCTGTTCGCTAGTCCAGTGCTCCATCCGAACACGAAAATTGAAATCGCGCAACAAAAAGGGGGCCGTAAAGGGCCCCCTTTCCGTAACAATTTGTCGCCTTCGGCTTACCAGCGGAAGCGGCCGGTGATGCCGTAGGTGCGCGGATCGTTCGGGTAACCCGAGACGCTGCGCGGCTGTGCCGGGCTATCGAACACCGTGCCGAGGTAGCGATCGTCGGTCAGGTTGCGGCCCCAGACCGAAACCGAGAAACCGCAGTCGCATTCGTAGGTGAGCGACGCCGTGAGGTTGTCGATCTGCTGCGTGAACGGCAGGCCGGCAGCAATTGCAGGAGAACCGTCGACGATCGAACCGTCCGGACCGCGAACGGCGAACGCCGGCAGGCCTTCGACCAGCTGCGTTTCCGACGACCAGTAGTAGTTCACGCGCGGCACCAGGATACCGTTGCCGACGTCAGCTTCGTACTGCGCACCCACGATGACGGTCCATTCCGGGATGCCCGAGGGGCGCGTGCCGGAAATGTCACCCTGTGCCGACTGCGTGAAGCTGTCGAACTGCGGATCGAGGTAGGTGACCGCTGCATTGATGGTCAGTTCCGGGGTCGGGTAGATCGTGCTTTCGAATTCCACACCCCAGGTCGACTGCGTACCAGCGTTGGCCAGCACGAAGCCCGATCCGGTGAAGATGTTGGACTGGAAGCCGTCGATCTCCTGGTCGAACACGGTCAGGTTGGCCGAGAAGTAATCAAGGTTGGCCTTGATACCCACTTCCATCACGGTGGACTCTTCCGGACCTGCGAAGCGCGAACCGTAGGTAAGGTTCGGCAGCGACAGGCCGGCTGCGATGATCGCGGTGCGATCGGCAAATGCCGGGCGTGCGTCACGCGAGAGGTTGACCGAGCTCGCCTTGAAGCCGGTGGCATAGCTTGCGTAGATGTTCACGTCGGGCGTGACGTCGTAGGCAAGGCGTGCCGAGTAGCTGAAGTTGTCGTCGTTGATCTTACCGTCTTCCACGGTGTTCGGAACGCCAAGGAACGGCGGCAGGAACTGCAGCGCACGAAGCGGATTAAGCGGGTTGGCCAGCGGGTTGTTCACGTTGGCTGCTGCAAACTGCTGGGCACCTGCAAGGATGGTCGGGAAGGCAGCGGCACCGGCGGCACCGGCCGGGCTCGTTCCGGTTGCGAAGGCATTCACTTCAGCAGCCGTGGCCGAGCGGCCAAGACCCAGTTGCGCACCCACGGTCGCAGCCACCGCACCCTGCGTCAGCACCTGTCCGCGGAAAGGAGCCAGTTCCGGCGCGTCGAAGTCGATCGACGAGAAGATGTCGGTCGAAACGGCGTTCTGCGTGAACTGCTTGGAGTCGTCGGTGTAGTTACCGCCCAGCGTCAGAACGAGGCCATCCACGATCTCGAAGTCTACCTGGCCGAAGATCGAGTAGGCTTCGGAATCCAGCGTGTATTCCTCGGTAAAACCCTGACCCTGATTGAAGAACGCGCCGACGTAGTTCTGCTGGAAGCTTGCGCTGAAGACCTGCTCAAGCGGAGTGGCACCCGGGAACAGGGCCGAAGGCGCCAGCACGAAAGCGCCGCCGGACAGGTTGCCGACGAGGAGGTTTGCGTAGTTGCGGAAGTCCGCGCCGTAGAGCAGCTGGTTATACTGCTGCACGTCTTCGTTGATGTAGAACAGGCCAACAAGCAGGTCGATGCGATCACCAATGGAACCGGCGAGGCGGAATTCCTGGGTGAAGGTGTCGATCTCGAGGTCCTGCGAGTTCGGATAGATCAGGTCGGCGCTGGTGAAGTCCGAATCCTGGAAGGTCACGGCCTCCGTCGTGCGGCTGGCGGTGATCGAGGTGAAGGTGAAATCGCCGAAATCGTAATCGATCTGGCCCGAGACACCCCAGTTCTCGATGTCGTTGGTGGAATCGAAGTTGTTGTAGACAACGTCGGCGAACGGATCGTTGGGATCGGTCACCATGCCACCCACGCCGATCACGGCTGCGGTTGCCGGGCCGTTCTGTACGTTCACAACCCCGCAGCAGACTTCGTCGATGCTGTCATAGTCGGCAATCACGCGGATCTTGAAGTCGGTTCCGTTGTCGATCAGCACCTGACCGCGGGTGTACCAACGATCGCGGTTGTTTACATCGTTGCCGGTGTTCAGGTCTTCGAAGAAGCCGTCACGGCTGTTGATACCGCCACCGAGGCTGACGGCCACCATGTCGGACAGCGGGCCGGTGACGTATGCACGTGCGACAATGGAATCGTAGTTGCCGTAGGTCAGCTCGACGTTGCCGCCGAGATCGAACTGCGGCTCTTCCGTGGTGACCGAGATCACACCGGCGGAGGCGTTCTTGCCGAACAGCGTGGACTGCGGACCGCGAAGCACTTCGATGCGCTGCACGTTGGGCAGATCGGAAATCGAGGAAGCGGTACGGCTGCGGTAGACGCCATCGATGAACACGCCGACCGAAGGCTCGATACCGGCGTTGTTGGCACCGTTACCGAAACCACGGATGAAGAAGCCGGTGTTGGCCGAGGACTGGCGCTGGCCGACAGTCAGCGACGGAACGACGGTTTCGAGATCGCGGATGTCGCGAATCTGGTCGCGCTCGAGTGTCTCGGCGCTGGTGACGGACACGGCGACCGGAACTTCCTGCAAAGTCTGTTCGCGCTTGGTGGCGGTCACGACGATGCTGTTGCCCTGGTTGGCATCCTGCGCGTCATCAGCGGAATCTGCATCCTGCGCGAAAGCGGCGACAGGGGCGAACATGGCAATAGCAGCAGCGCCGCACAGGCACTTGCGCGAAAAACCGGCTACGCCGGCAGTCTTGCGGGTCATTGATTTCTCCATCTCTCCCTGAAAGCACGCCCCGCCTTTGGCTGTTGGCGCGCTTCAAGCGACCTAAATTGGTCGATCACCGATAGTCCGCGTAAAAGCTTCGCACAATCGGCACTTTACAAACCGATTACGGAAGAAACGGCCTGTGTTACATTATCGCAACATGGAGAAACCTCACGTATACGTCAAGCAAAGCAGACACCATCTGCTTGCGGCGAGAGGCTGCATAGGCTATCGGCGCGCCAAATTCGCAGGTGCAGCATTTGCCGCCTGCCACAACCCAGGAAACCAAGAACATGTCCGCCCCCCTTCGCAACGTGGCGATCATCGCCCACGTCGACCATGGCAAGACCACGCTCGTCGACCAGCTCTTCCGCCAATCCGGCACCTTCCGCGAGAACCAGCGCGTCGAGGAACGCGCAATGGACTCCAACGAACTGGAGCAGGAACGCGGCATCACCATCCTGGCGAAACCGACGAGCGTGGAATGGAAGCCCGAAGGCGGCCAGCATTCCTACCGCATCAACATCGTCGACACTCCGGGCCACGCCGACTTCGGCGCCGAGGTGGAACGCATCCTGAGCATGGTCGACGGCGTGATCCTGCTGGTGGACGCCGCCGAAGGCCCGATGCCGCAGACCAAGTTCGTGACCGGCAAGGCGCTGGGCCTCGGCCTCAAGCCCATCGTAGTCGTCAACAAGATCGACCGCTCTGATGCGCGCGCCAACGAAGTGCTGGACGAAGTGTTCGACCTGTTTGTGAACCTCGATGCCAATGACGAGCAACTCGATTTCCCCGTGCTTTACGCCTCGGGCCGCTCCGGCTATGCCAGCGAAGACCCCGAAGCGCGCGAAGGCGATCTGCTGCCGCTGTTCAACCTGATCGTGAACCACGTTCCCGAGCCCGATCTCGATCCCGATGGCGATTTCGCCATGCTGGCCACCCTGCTGGACCGCGACGCCTTCCTCGGCCGTATCCTGACGGGCCGTATCGAGAGCGGCCGCCTGGAGACCGGCATGCCGATCCGCGCGCTCGACGTGAACGGCAAGGTCGTGGAAGTGGGCCGCGCCACCAAGGTGTTTGCCTACAACGGCCTCGAGCGTGAACCCGTGCTGCATGCAAAGGCGGGCGACATCGTCGCTATCGCCGGCCTGACCGAAGCCACCGTATCGAACACGCTGGCCGCTCCGCACGTCTCCACCCCGATCCACGCATCGCCGATCGATCCGCCAACCCTCTCCATGACCTTTGCCGTCAACGACAGCCCCTATGCGGGCCGCGAAGGCGACAAGGTGCAGAGCCGCGTGATCCGCGATCGTCTGGAGCGCGAAGCCGAAGGCAACGTTGCCATCCGCATCACCGAAGCTGCCGGCAAGGACGCATTCGAAGTGGCTGGCCGCGGCGAACTGCAGCTGGGTGTTCTGATCGAGACGATGCGCCGCGAAGGCTTCGAGCTGTCCATCAGCCGCCCGCGCGTGCTCTACCGCGAAGAGAACGGCCAGAAGCTGGAACCGTATGAAACCGTCGTGGTCGACGTGGACGACGAATTCTCCGGCACGGTCGTCGAGAAGATGGCGCAGCGGAAGGCCGAGATGACCGAAATGCGTCCCTCGGGCGGCGGCAAGACGCGCCTGACCTTCATCGCGCCCAGCCGCGGCCTGATTGGCTATCATGGTGAATTCCTGTCCGACACGCGCGGCACGGGCATCATGAACCGCCTGTTCGACAGCTACGGACCGCACAAGGGCAAGATTTCCGGTCGCCAGAACGGCGTGCTGATCTCGATGGAACAGGGCGAGGCCATGGCCTACGCGCTCAACACCATCGAAGAACGCGGCGTGCTGTTCGTCGGCCCCGGCGAAAAGCTGTACCAGGGCATGATCATCGGCGAGAACGCCAAGCCGGAAGATCTCGAAGTGAACCCGCTGAAGAGCAAGCAGCTCACCAACTTCCGCGCCAGCGGCAAGGACGAAGGCATCCGCCTGACACCGCCGCGCAAGATGACGCTGGAACAGGCCATTGCCTACATCGGCGACGACGAGATCGTGGAAGTCACTCCAGAAAGCATCCGTCTGCGCAAGGTCCACCTGGACCCGCACGAACGCAAGCGCGCCAAGCGCGCTGCGCAGGATTCCTGATAGGTCCTATCGACACATGGTGAGCGTGAAAGGTTCGCGCTCACCATATGTTGCCTGCATCGTGTTGTTGTCGATCAGCGACAGCGAGAACTGCACCTCGCCATGCTCGAGCGAGAGGCGCACGTTCGCGGTATCGCCGCGCAGACGCACGGCTTCCACTTTGCCCCCGAACTGGCCGCTGTCGATCCTTCCGGCTGCGATTTCATAACGACGCGCGTTATGGCTGAGGCAGGCGGCAACGCTTTCCCCCCAGCGACCGCGAAACTTGGCCGGCACGAAGTGTGTCGTTGCCTCCTCGACGCCGCGTGCAGCAGCTTCGCCGTCACCTGACGGTGAACAGGCGGCAAGCGCAAGCGCCGGGATGACCAGCAGAAGGGTTCGGGCGACCATACTCTGATAACGCTTCTTGCTGCGCCCGTGTTCCAGCCTGCTCCGAAGCTCTCGAACCGCGAAAAGTCGCCTAATCGACGACATGGCGAGGCCTTTGGTCGCTCCCCCTCTCGCCAAGTGGCGAAGCCTCGCCTAAGGGGCATTGCAATGGATGTAAGTAATCTTCGCGTCGCGCTGTTCAGCGGGAACTACAATTACGTCCGCGATGGCGCGAACCAGGCACTGAACCGGCTTGTCGATTACCTGCTGCGACAGGGCGCGCAGGTGCGCGTCTATTCCCCTACCACCGACACGCCTGCTTTCGAGCCTGCAGGCGAGCTTGTAAGCCTGCCGTCGGTGCCAATTCCGGGCCGCGGCGAATACCAGTTCTCCACCGGCCTAAGTGCCGAGATCAAGGCGAACCTCGCTGAGTTCGACCCGCACATCGTGCACATCTCCAGCCCTGACGTTGCGGGCCACCGGGTCCTGACCTGGGCGCGTGCGCATGACATTCCGGTTCTCGCCAGCGTGCATACCCGTTTCGAGACCTATCCTCGCTATTACGGCTTCGGCTTCATAGAGCCTGTATTCGTTGCCCTGCTGCGCCGCTTTTACAAGCGCTGCGATGCCATCGTCGCTCCATCCGCGAGCATGATCGAGGAACTGCGTGAACAGGGCATGCAGGATGATATCGGCACGTGGTCACGCGGGGTGGATCGGCATATCTTCACGCCCGCGCGGCGCGATCTGGAATGGCGCCGCTCACTCGGCATTGCCGACGAAGACATGGCCGTCGGTTTTCTTGGACGCCTGGTGCTGGAAAAGGGCATCGACATCTTTGCCGAGACGATGGTGGAACTGCGCGATCGCGGCGTCCCTCATCAGGTGCTGGTGATCGGCGAAGGCCCAGCGAAGGAATTCTTTGCGGAGAAAGTGCCCGAAGCGAAATTCGTCGGCTTCCAGCAGGGTGAGAATCTGGGCCGAGCAGTCGCCAGCATGGACGTGCTGCTCAATCCTTCAGTGACGGAGACGTTCGGCAACGTAACGCTGGAGGCGATGGCCTGCGGTGTGCCCGTGGTTGCCGCCGACGCGACAGGCGCTTCCAGCCTCGTGATCGAAGGCGAGACAGGGCATCTCGTCCCGCCGCGCGATATTACGGCCTATGCCGACAAGCTGGCCGCCTATGCCGCCAATCCCGACCTGCGGCGCGGGCATGGCGAAGCGGGCGCGAGGCGTGCCGACGCGTTTGACTGGGATACCATCAACGGCGCCGTGGCCGATACCTATCTGCGCCTGATCGAGCAGCGCAGATCTGGCGGGACTTCAGCGTAAAACGCCCTTCCTCATCATCGCGAAAGCATAGATCGCCAAGAGGATCTGGCTGATCCAGATCACGATACTCATGGCAAGGCCAGCTCCATCCAGAACGCCCGCAGGCGCGGGATTGGTGAACTGATAGGCCGTGGTGCCGGCCATTCCGATCAAGCCGAGTATAAAGGCGTAGAAAGCCAGCCGGCTGCGCAGGATCAGAAGGATCGCACCCAGAAACGCGCTCCACACGCCCACCGCCCAGAAGGCATCCATCCACACAGGGAAGCCGTAGAAATACTCCAGTTGTTCAGGAGTGAAGGCCGACATGTAGGCCTCGTTACCCGTTTGCGTCATGAGGTAGTCGTAAGCGCCGAACGCATTCCATAGCAGCGCCAGTATCCCGATCACCCAAAGGTGCCACGGTGTAGCGGGACGTTCCATAATCGGCATGTGTCGCCTCCCCTGTTTCGGGCGAGCCTATCACGACTGCCCGAAACAGGGAATTGCGTTAGGTATTTAAAGGCGCTCGATCTTGCGGGCGACTTCGTCGATCAGATCGACGACCTGCTCCTTGTCGAGGTCTTTCAGCTTGCCGTCAGCCGCCTTGTTCTTGATGACATTGGCAAGGTTGCCCATGGCACGGAAGAGTTCGGAAGAACCCTTGGGCCGCGCCTTCTCGCGCTTGCGGCCAAGGCGTTCCCACAACTCCTCGATCTCGGACTTGCGATCTTCAAGCTCGGCAAGACCGGCTTCGGTTGCTTGGAAAAGCTTCTTGGCATCGTCGCTGTCCTGCTCTGCGATTGAGCCTTCATCGGCCAGCATCTGTAGCGTGGGATAGATCGTGCCCGGGCTTGGCGAATAGGAACCGGCGGTCATTTCCTCCAGCGCCTTGATCAGTTCATAACCGTGGCGCGGCTCCTCGGCCAGCATGGCGAGCAGGACCAGGCGCAATTCACCAGGTCCGAAAAGCCGGCGCCGGCGCGGTCCTTCGCCGCGATGCTGGCGGTGGCGATGACGGCCACGGTCCTTGCTGCTTTTTGCGAACATGCCGCCGGGGCCGAAAACGCCTTCCTTGCCGAACACGCCGCCGGGGCCGAAGGGGCCGCCGGGACCAAACGGGCCATCGGAGCCAAACGGACCTTCCCTGCCAAAGATGCCGTCTGCGCCGAACAGGTCGTTTGCGCGATAGGTGCGGCGGCGATAGCGTCGCGGACCGCGCTCTTCCCAATCGTCGTCATTGTCGTTCACTTCGATCTCGACCTCGACATCGAAATTCTCGCCCTCGGGATAATCGTCGCCCTCGTCTTCGACTGGCTCGATATCCTCAGGCTCCACCACTTCTTCCTCGATCCGCACGCGAGCGCGGCTCTTGCCGCCGGTGCGTGCCGACTTGCGGGCTGCGCCAGGCTTGCGCGGCTTCTTGCTGTCCTTGCTCATCACAAAACTCCATTCCGTCCCAACCGCCTTAAGATATATCTTAGAACTATCGTAACAAGAGGTATGGTGAAAAATATCGCCTGCGGGCTACTCCCCCTCCATGGAGGCGCTACATAGGCCGCATGGCCGACCTGTTTGCCGATGATGCCCCGCAAAGCGCTCCTGAAGAGATGCGCGAAGATGCCCCGCTTGCGGACCGCCTGCGCCCGCGTAGCCTGGCCGAGGTGATCGGACAGGAACACCTGACCGGTCCCGAAGGTGCAATCGGACGAATGGTGGCTGCCGGCCGTCTTTCCAGCATGATCCTCTGGGGCCCTCCCGGCACAGGAAAAACCAGCATCGCCCGCCTTCTCGCGGATGAAGTGGGCATGCGTTACGAGGCGGTCAGCGCCGTCTTTTCTGGCGTGGCCGATCTCAAGAAGGCCTTCGCCGCTGCCGAACAGGCGCAGAAGGCAGGGCAGCGCACGCTCCTGTTCGTGGACGAAATTCACCGGTTCAACCGCGCGCAGCAGGACGGCTTCCTCCCCTTCGTGGAGCGCGGCCTAGTAACGCTCGTAGGCGCGACCACCGAGAACCCGAGTTTCGAACTCAATGCCGCCCTTCTAAGCCGCGCACAGGTACTCCTGCTGCATCGTCTCGGACCGGAAGCACTGGAGAAACTGCTGGAGCGGGCTGAGGAACTGGAAGGCCCCCTACCCCTGACCAGCGAAGCTCGTGACGCGCTTGTCGCAACTGCCGACGGCGATGGCCGCTTCCTGCTCAACCAGGCGGAAACGCTTTACGCGGCCAAGATCGAAACGCCTCTCGATCCCGCGGCATTAGGCCAGTTCCTCCAACGTCGCGTCGCCGTTTACGACAAGGATCGCGAGGGGCATTACAACCTCATCTCCGCCCTGCACAAAGCCGTGCGCGGGTCCGATCCGCAGGCTGCACTTTACTACATGGCCCGGATGCTGGTGGCAGGCGAAGAACCGCTGTTCGTCGCGCGTCGCCTGATACGAATGGCGGTGGAAGATATTGGTCTCGCCGATCCGCAGGCGCTTAACCAGTGCATGGCAGCGAAGGACGCCTATCAGTTCCTCGGCAGCCCTGAAGGCGAACTCGCGCTGGTGCAGGCCTGCCTCTACATCGCAACGGCCCCCAAATCGAACGCTGCCTACAAGGCTCAGAAAGCCGCTTTCAAGAGCGCCCGCGATACCGGCAGCCTGATGCCCCCGATGAATATCGTGAATGCACCCACCAGCATGATGAAGAAGCTGGGATATGGCCACGGCTACACTTACGATCACGATGCGGAAGAAGGCTTCTCTGGCGACAATTACTGGCCTGATGAGATGACCCCGCAAACCTACTACGAGCCTGTAGAGCGTGGGTTCGAGCGCGAGATCGCCAAGCGGATCGAATACTGGAACAAACTAAGGGCTGAACGGGGTTGAGCCGCTTCAGGCACTTCCTGGCAATCGACTGGTCCGGCGCAGTGGGCGCGCGGCACAAGGCGATTGCAATGGCAATTGCCGATGCCGGGGGCGGCCCACCGGTACTTGTTCATCGCGGCAGTGGATGGAGCCGCGAGGAAGTGCTCACCGTTTTGCGCGACGAACTGCCACCCGATACGCTCGTCGGCCTCGATCTCGGCATTGCCCTGCCCTTTGTCGATCACGGCGCGTTCTTTCCAGGCTGGGCTGACAGCCCACCCGATGCCAGATCGCTGTGGCAATTCATCGACGACATCACCGAGGGCGATCCGCATCTTGCCGCAACCAGCTTTGTTGATCATCCACAGGCCAGCCGATATTTCCGTCGCCATGGCGGACGAGAAGGCGAACTCTTCGGGGGCGGTCGCGGGCGCTTTCGTGTGACAGAGATCGAGCAGGCCAAGCAGGGCTGCAAACCCTATTCGAACTTCAACCTCGTAGGCGCGGCGCAAGTCGGCAAGTCCAGCCTCACCGGCATGCGGATGCTCAACGTGCTGCAAGAACATGTGCCGATCTGGCCGATAGACCCGATGCCCGATAGCGGATCGTTGATCGTGGAAATCTACACGACGCTCGCCGCAATTGCGGGTGGCCGCACAGCCTCGCGTGCAAAGATGCGATCCTTTGAAGAATTGAACGAGGCACTCGCCAATCTGGGCAGCCCTCCTGTCAGTGGCAGCGGCGCTATCGACGACCATGCCAGTGATGCGCTGGTGACTGCAGCCTGGATGCGCGAGGTGGCGCACGATACACAATTGTGGTCACCCGAGGCGATGACCACTGAAATTGCCAGAACCGAAGGCTGGACCTTCGGCGTGCCATGAGAATTAGCGCCGACGCATGGCGCGAATTTCCTCGACGCGCGGATCAAGCGGTCGAGGCGGCGTCTGTGGCGGCGCGGACAGGCGTGGATCGTCATCAGGCGGGCGATGACCGCTCAACTCCCGGATCGTCTTCATGTTCTCGTCGCGCACCATTTCGGGAATCTGGAACGCGTCGATCAGCCACCAGAAGGCAAGCGGGATGATGCCGACAATAGAAAGGCACATCAGCAGCTGGGCGACCCCCGTGCCCGTCCGCCCCAGATAGAAGCGGTGCGCACCTAGGAAGCCGAGAAAGAACCAAAGCAGGTAGCTGGCGCCGGCCGACTTGCGATGCGCCTCGAAGATCAACTGTTCCTGGGTTCGGGGATCCATGTACTGCTCCAGATTCGTCCCATCACGATAGAAGCACAATCCATATCCGGTTTCAAACGCCACCTTTTGTGCGCCGCGCCGGACTTTGCCTCTCGCGATCTCTTGCCTTCACAGACTCTTTCGACCAAAGGGGCCACCGCCCACATGGTGAGCCGGTTTAGCTCAGTTGGTAGAGCAGTTGATTTGTAATCATCAGGCCAGGGGTTCGAATCCTCTAACCGGCACCATTTTCCCATGACTTTTCGGGTTCCCTGATAACTACCCCGAGAATTGCCTAGTTGTGTCTGCGGCGCCCCGTCGCGGAAGCTCATGTTGAGTCCCGCTATTCGCAATAGATTGTCATTTCCCGCGACTCTGGAAGTCCAACATCGTGAGCCGCCAGATGTTGAGCTTGGCGATCTCCCTCAAGCGCTCAACTCTTGTGAATTTGGCTATTAAGTTAAGTCATCGCCCACCCGAACGATACAAGAGCTAGGCCGTGCAGAGAACAATCCTGCTCCCGCGCTGCGAGGGGGGCTGGCAACACCGTCTGTTCGCCATCACCCCGCAGTGATTGAGCCAATGGCGCTAGGAGAGCTACTGCGAGCAATTGAGGGATATGGTGGCTTCCCGTCCACCAATGCCGCGATGAAGCTCTCGACGCACCTCTTCCAGCGCCCTGGTGAGATCCGCACAATGAAGTGGGCTGATGTCGATTTCGACGCAGCTATCTGGACGATCCCGACGGGTAAAGCCAAGATGCGTCGTGAGCACAGAGTGCCTCTTTCTCGGCAGGCAATCAGCATCATTCGCTCCATGAAGGACGTCGCCGCCTACAGCGAATATGTGTTTCCGAGCTTCAACCCCAAGAAGCCGCTCTCCGAGAACGCCGTCACCGGCGCGCTCAAGCGGATGGGATATGGGGGAATCATGACTGCCCTTGGTTTCCGCACGACCGCCTCCTCCCTGCTGAACGAGAGTAACGAGTTTCATCCTGATGCCATCGAACGCGCTTTGGCGCACCAATACAGCAATGCCGTCCGTGCGGTCTACAACAGCACGCAATATTGGGACGAGCGCGTTAGGATGATGCAGTGGTGGTCGGACAAGATCGATTCTCTGAAGCAGATGAACGCGGTCTAGAGGTTAGGGGTTCGAATGCAAAAATCCCCCAAACTGACCCCCCGCAACATGCGAATTCACGCAATCCGCGGCGACTAAGCGCGAAGCTCGGCCCAGAGTTTCTCAATTATTTTCTGTGAACTCCGCTCGATCGCGCACTACGGCGATGAAGCTACTGGTGCCAGAAGAGGACTCGAACCTCCACGCCCTTGCGAGCGCCGCCACCTGAAGACGGTGCGTCTACCAATTCCGCCATCTGGGCACCGGAGCAAGAGGATCATCCAAGTCCGCCTGCTAGGTAGGAGGGGGCCGATAGCGATCCTACCGCGCGCCTGTCAACCAATTTGCCTGCGCGCAACGCAGAAAAATCACGAGCACAAAAATTCAGACATCAGGTCGAGACGTCTGCCCGGTCTCACATCTCGGGATCGACAGGTTTTCGTCCCTTTCGATGCGTTCTCGCCAACCGATTTTCCGCGCCTCTCCTGCCTCCTCGCGGACTACACGGTGGCTGGTTCTGCGCACTGAAAACAGTCTAGCTGCCTAACCTTTGGCTTGGTTCAGCTTCAGCGCGCAGCTTCTCGCATGATGTCGTGCACCACGTTCTGCTCGATTACGCCGTGAACCTGCTCTGCCCCGGCGCCGGTGGCGTATAGCGGCACGTCCTCGCCGCCGTGGGTTTCACTGTAGAACGGCACGAGTGACTGCTGCCGTGCCGCAACGCCGGTGTCCGGCATGCCGCGTTCGCCCGTCACCGCGCCAGGTCCATTCTGGTAGCCGACAGTCGTGTACGGCTGGCCATCGTCGGCAAGTTCGGGCGAGCCGGTGGGCTGGCCGTGATCGTCGTTGCCTTGGACAAGGCCGAGGATCGGATTACCGCGCGTGGGATAGCCTGCCATTGTGAACACGTGGCTGTGATCTGCCGTCACCAGGATCAGCGTGTCGCTGAGGTCGACCATTTCCAGCGCGGCTGCAACGGCGCGGGAGAGTTCCTGCGTCTCGGACAGGGCATAGCCTGCGCGGCCATCGTGGTGGCCGTGGTCGATACGGCCGCCCTCAACCATCAGGAAGTAGCCATCGTCATCGCCCGCCAGCCGCGCGATTGCGGTGCGGGTCATGTCGGTCAGCGTCGGCTCGCTGCTGTCGGCGGTTCGTTCGGCCATGTAGGTCAGGTGGCTGGGCGAGAAGATGCCGAACAGCGGTTCGCCATCCAGCGGGGCTGCCTGCATTGCGGCGCGCGTGGTGACGAAGTGGCCACCGGTGCGCGATACCCATGCGGCAGGCAGGTCCGCAGCGGCATCCGCCCGGCGACCTTCAGAAGCAGAGCCGCGAAAGTTGGCGAGACCGCCGCCGAGCGCGACGGTAAATGGAAATTCAACAAGCTGCGCCGCAATGTCCATGCAGCCGTCAGCGCGTTGGTCTTTGGGAATTTCGCTGTCATTTTCCCAGTCTCGCTCCGGCGAGAAAGCATAGACGGCGGCTGGCGTCGCATGGGTCAGCCGCGCGGTGGATACGATGCCGACGCTCTTGCCGTCTTCCACCATGTCATAGGCGAGCGGCGAGAGATGGTTGGACTGGCTGCCCGCGCAATCCGCCCGCAAGGCTTCGGGACCGATGTTGATCACACCCGCGCGCGTCTTCGTGCCGGTGTTGATGGCCGATGCCGTGCCGGCGCTGTCCGGCACCTGCTGGTTGGTGTTGTAGGTCTTCACGAGAGCAAGGTTCGGGAAATGCTCGAAGGAAAGCAGGTTTTCCTCACCCGTCGCGCCGCGCGATTGCCCGTCGAAAATGCGCGCGGCCGTTACCGTCGACACGCCCATGCCATCACCGATGAACAGGATCACGTTGCGCGCACGCTGCGGCGATTCAGTAAGTGCTGGCGCAGACTGTTGCGTTGTGGCGCAGGCGGCGAGAAGTCCGGTTGCAGCGATGGCCAGGGTTTTGCGCAAGGGTGTCATGCAGTTGATCTCCAAGGGGATTGCTTGCCGTGGGGGCGGCGTGGCTGTGCCTATAGGGCAAGATCGGCTTCGTTGCAGGCTTATTACAAAATTTCTCGCGACTTTTCGGAGACAGCGACTTCGGGGACTTTTTTTGGCAACGTGCAGCGGCCATTGGCGGCGACATCAAGGTCAGGAGTATGATTCGCATGGGTGATCGGCAGGGCAGGCTTATCGAGATCAACAGGCGCAACCTCCTGCGCACTTTTGGCGGCGCGGCGGTAACGGCGTTCGCGCTCCCGATGAGCACCGGCGCGCTCGCTTCTCCGGTGTTCCGCGCCTACCCCTTCCAGCTTGGCGTCGCATCGGGAGATCCGGCACCTAACGGCTTTGTGATCTGGACCCGCCTTGCGCCCGACCCCACCGAGATCGACTATGGCATGCCTGCCGCCGCGGTAGAGGTGAACTGGGAAGTCGCCGCCGATGATCGCTTCCGCGACGTGGTGCAGACCGGCACCGCGCTGGCCCGCCCTGAACTCGGCCACTCTGTGCATGTCGAAGTCGCCGGTCTGCAACCCAATCGCCCATATTGGTATCGCTTCAGTGCCGGGCGCGAGCGAAGCCTGTGGGGCCGCGCCAAGACCTTGCCTGCATTCGGCCAGCCGCTGGACCGCGTGCGCTTTGGCGTGGCGGGGTGCCAGAACCTCGAACAGGGCTATTATACCGCGCATCGTCACCTCTCTGCCGAGGAACCCGATTTCGTGTTCTGCTACGGCGACTATTTCTACGAAAGCCGCGGCGCGCGCGTGTGGAACGGCGGTTCTTATGGCCCGGTAGAGAACGTGCGGCAGTACCTCGGCGACGAGCTCTACACCCTTGGCGACTATCGCCGCCGGTACGCCCAGACCAAGATGGACACGGATTTGCAAGCCGCCCACGCCGCTGCGCCCTGGTTCATGACCTGGGACGATCACGAAATCGACAACAACTGGGTCAGCGACATCGATCAGGATGGCACGCCGCCCGCGATCTTTGCGCTGCGCAAGCAGGCGGCGATGCAGGCTTTCTATGAAAACATGCCGCTGCGCGCATCCTCCATGCCGACAGGCCCTTCGATGCAGCTTTACCGGCAGGCCCGCTATGGCGATCTGCTGGATGTGAACCTACTCGACACCCGCCAGTACCGAAGCGATCAGCCGTGTAACGATCGCTGGGGCGTGCCTTGCGACACGATCGACCGGCGCGATGCAGCCGTGCTCGGCGGTGCGCAGGAGGAATGGCTGATGGGCCGTATGCAAGCCTCGCAGGCGCACTGGCAGGTGCTTGCCCAGCAGATCATGGTGATGGATCTCGACCGTACGCCGGGCGAGGTGCGCACGGAGAATCTCGACAGCTGGGCAGGCTACCGCGAACCGCGCCGACGCGTGCTGGAAGCCGTGCGCGATCAGGGACGTGGCAACGTCGTGGTGCTGACAGGTGACGAGCACCAGAACTTTGCAGGCGAACTCCATATCGACGGCAAGCGCCCCGGCCCTCGCCCGCTTGCCACGGAGTTCGTCTCCACCTCGATCACATCTGGCGGAGACGGTGTGGACCAGCGTTCCGATACGACGGCGATCCAGCAGGAGAACCCGCAGCTGAAATGGCACAACGCCCAGCGCGGCTATGTGATCTGCGATGTGACGCCGGAACTATGGACCACCGAGTTCAAGACGCTCGACAAGGTGAGCGAACGCGGTGCGGAGATCCGGACCCGCATGAGAATGGCAGTCGAGAACGGCCATCCGGAATCGCTGGCCGAAGCCTGAGGCGTCAGCCCTTCTCGAAAGTGAAGGCTGCGGGCAGTAGGGCGCTGATCGTGGTGGTGACGCGCTGCTTGCCGGTGTGATCGCAGCAAGTGACTTCGATGTCGCGGCCAGAAAGCGAAGCGGCTTCGAGAATTGCCTGACGGCACCCGCCACACGGCATCACGGGTTCGCCCATTTCATCGGCAGTCGCGGCGTTCGGGCCACCCACCACGACGAGGCGCGTTACCTTGGCCAAACCGAACGCGATTTGCGCCGCGGACAGCGCCGATTGTTCCGCGCACACGCCCAGCCGGTAGCAGCCGTTCTCCATGTTCGCGCCCAGCGCGATCTCGCCGTCCTCGCTCTCGACCGCGCAACCGACGAAGAAATCGGAATAGGGCGCGTGCGCCCCTGCCCGCGCCTTGATCGCCGCTTCGACAAGCTTCTCGCTCATGCCGCTACTCCCGTGCGCGGAGCATCCAGCCTGCGCGCGATGGCAACAGCGCCCAGGATCAGGAACGGCACCAGCACGAAGGACAGCACGATCTTGGCAATGGCCTGACCCACCAGCAGGCTGCCAATGGGAAACTCGCCATAGAAAGCCAGCGTGATGAAGATCAGCGTGTCGACAGCCTGGCTGATTGCGGAAGCAATCGCACCGCGCGCCATCAGCCACATGCCGCCACCGTCCTTGCCACCCTTCCCGCGCAGCTTGTTGAAAATCCAGACGTTCAGTAGCAGCGAAACACCGTAGGCAGCTGGCCCTGCAGCCATGATGCGCGGCGTCTGTCCATGCACCCGCTCGAACGCGGCGAGGTTCTCCGCGGGCATGTCTGGCGAGGCAGGCAGCAACAGCACCAGCCCGATCAGTGCGACGGAAAAAGCCAGTGGCAGGAAGCCCCACAGCACCAGCCGGTCTGCCGCAGCCTTGCCGTGCAGCTGCGAAACCGCGCTGGAAAGCACCACCAGCAGCAGGAAAGCGAGGATCCCGCTTTCCACCACCAGTGGGCCGATGGCGAATTGCTTGTATGCCAGCACTCCGGCGATGACCGTCATCCCGCCATAGAGCAGCGAGAAAACGAAGTAGGAGCGCGGCAGCGAGTCGTGGGGCGATGTCTGGTCCATCCGTGACCGCTATTCAACGCAGCGCACAAATGGAAGAGCCTGTCCGAGATTCCGTTTGAATGACGGGGGCATATCGGCAAGATGGGCGCTCGCACAAAACACAGGAGTATCCGTGCCTCCCCAATTGATCTCGCTTGCGGGTATCGCAGCCATCCTTCTGCTCGCTTTCATTCTGAGCAGCGCCAAGAAGCAGATCAAGCTGCGCATCGTGGGGGCCGCCTTCGCGCTGCAAGCCGCGATTGCCGCGCTCGTACTGCGCACGGAATGGGGCGCAGCGGTAATCCGCACGATGGCAGACGGGGTCGCCGCGCTGCTGTCCTATGCCGATGCCGGTACGCAGTTCCTGTTCGGCAGCAACGATGCGAATCCGCTCTCCAACACCTTTGCGCTGGGTGCCCTGCCCGTAATCGTGTTCTTCGCCTCCCTTGTTTCCATCCTCTATCATGTCGGAGTGATGCAGCGTCTGGTGCGCTGGCTGGGCGGTGCGATCGGCTGGATCACCGGCATTTCCAAGGTGGAATCGCTGGGCTCCGCGGCCAACATCTTCGTCGGCCAGTCGGAAAGCCCGCTGGTGGTGCGCCCCTATCTGGCCGCGCTCTCGCCCTCACGCCTGTTCACACTGATGACCGTGGGCATGGCGGGCGTCGCGGGCACCATTCTTGCTGCATACGCAGGCCTACTCGGCCCAGCCTATCTGCCGATCCTGCTGGCCGCAGCTTTCATGTCGGCACCCGGCGGCATCCTGATGGCAAAGATCATCATGCCCGACACCGGAGAGCCTTCACCCGAAGCCGAGGGCGAACTTGTCCTGCCCGAAGGCCGCATCAGCAGCGAAGGCCCCGCAGCGCTGACCGAGGGCGAATCCCCGCACGAGGTGGAGGCTGCCGCGCATTTCGACGAGCATGGCCGAGCTGCCAACATCATCGAAGCTGCCGCCCAGGGTGCGCAGACCGGCCTGAAGCTGGCCGTGGCCGTTGGTGCAATGGTGCTGACGTTCGTCGCTCTGATCGCGCTCGCCAACGGCATCCTCGGCGGTATCGGCGGCTGGTTCGGCATGCCGGACCTGTCGTTCCAGCAGATCCTCGGCTGGATTTTCGCACCGATCATGTTCCTGCTGGGCATTCCGTGGGAAGAAGCCATGACCGCTGGCGGTCTCTTCGGCACCAAGATCGTGCTCAACGAATTCGTCGCCTTCATCGATCTGGGCGCGCTGGCGGATGGCACTCTCGGCCCGCGTTCGGCTGCGATCGTCACCTTCGCACTATGCGGGTTTGCCAATTTTAGCTCGATTGCCATCCAGATGGCCGTTACCGGGGGGCTCGCTCCGAATCAGCGACCGGTCATCGCCAAGCTGGGTCTGAAGGCACTTGCCGCAGGCTCGCTGGCAAACCTGATGAGCGCGGCGCTGGCCGGGCTGTTCCTCCCCTTCTAGGACCAAATTGAATGAACGAAGTCGCCACCATTTCGCTTGCCCGTCCGGTGGAAGAGATCGCCGACGATCTGGGCCGCAGCTTTTCCGAATTCGGCTTTGCCGTCGTCAAGGATCACGCGATCCCGCAGGACCTGATCGACCGCGCAGATGCCATGGCGCGCGCGTTCTTCGCGCTGCCGGTAGAGGTGAAGCAGTCCTACCACATCGAAGGCGGCGGCGGTGCGCGCGGCTATACGCCGTTCGGCAAGGAAATCGCCAAGGACGCCAAGGTCCACGACCTGAAGGAGTTCTGGCACGTCGGGCGTACCCTGCCCGAAGGCCATCCGCTGTCGGACGTGATGCAGCCGAACGTGTGGCCCGGCGAACTGCCCGAATTCCGCGATACGTTCGAGGAGCTCTATCAGGCGTTCGAGGAAACCGGCTCCCGCATTCTCAGCGCCATCGCCCTGCACCTCGGCCTTGAAGCGGACTGGTTCGAAAAGACGGTGGAAGACGGCAACTCTGTAATGCGCCTGCTGCATTACCCGCCGCTGCCGGAAGATGCTCCTGCTGGCGCGATCCGCGCTGCCGCGCATGGCGACATCAATACCATCACTCTCCTGCTCGGCGCGGAAGAGGCTGGCCTGCAGCTGCTCAACAAGCAGGGCGAATGGATGCCTGTGTCACCCCCTCCCGGCGCGCTGGCGGTGAACGTGGGCGACATGCTGGACCGGCTGACCAACGGCAAGCTTCGCTCGACGACGCACCGTGTGGTGAACCCTGAAGGCGAGGCTGCTCGCCGCTCTCGCTATTCGATGCCATTCTTCCTGCATTTCCGCCCCGATTTTCTGATCGAGGCGCTGCCGCAGTGCGTGGAAGAAGGCGAATCACCCCAGCCACCGATTCTCGCTCACGACTATCTGGCTCAGAGGTTGCGCGAAATCGGCCTCGCCTAAAGTTGCAATTAGCTCGCCCTAGGTTGCAAATTTCGCGACCTGGGCGTGAATTTATCCCCTGGAAACCGGTTTCACCGGCTACCGTGTTGCGTTGCGGCAACAGGATGCGTCCATAATGGTGCGCCGCACCAATATATGTTCGAAATCGGTCACCTATCCGGCGAAATGTCACATCAGTGCAAAGAAAGTGCTGCGGAAGGGCGCTAGTCGCCCGGCAGCCTTCTTTGACGGGCTCGTATTCACCTTCCCTATTAGGATGATCGCTAAAATGAAACTTCGGTATCTCCTTGCCGCTAGCGGTATCAGCGTTGCTGCGATGGCCGTTGCCGCTCCGGCAGCCGCGCAGTCGACTGGCTCGACCGACTTCGAAGAAAACACCATCATCGTCACCGGTGCCGTCAACCGTAACGTTGGCGGTGTGCAAATCCCCGAAACGCCGCGTGCGAAGCAGGTTCTGGATGAAGAAATCATCCGTCGCCAGCGTCCCGGCCAGTCGCTAAACGACATCGTGAACCTGGTTCCGGGCGTCAGCTTCCAGAACAACGACCCCTGGGGTTCCTCGGGCGGTGGCTTCACCATCCGCGGCTTCGGCGCCGACCGCGTTTCGCAGACGCTCGACGGTATTCCGCTGAACGACAGCGGTAACTACGCGCTCTACACCAACCAGCAGGTCGACACCGAAGTCCTGTCGCAGATCAACGTCAACCTCGGCACCACCGACGTCGACAGCCCGACTGCATCGGCAGCCGGCGGCACGATCAACATCCGTACGCGTGAGCCTTCGGACTTCGCAGCCGTCACCGCGACTGCAAGCTACGGTCAGGTGCTGGCAAGCGGTTCGACGAACACCGATTACTATCGCGGTTTCGCGATGGTCGACACCGGTGACATCACCGGCCACGGCACCAAGATGTTCGGTGCAATCAGCTACACGAACTACGGCGTGCCCTACAATCCGTACGGCGAAATCGACAAGACCCAGATCAATGCCCGCATCTGGCAGGACATTGGCAGCAATGGCGACTTCATCTCGCTGACGGGTCACTTCAACGAAAACGTCAACAACTTTGCCGGTTCGGAATCGCTGAACACGCTGCTCGGCTACTACGACGGCGACTTCACCCGCGAAGAGCGCTTCAGCGTCTACGAAGGTTCGGGCGAATATCCCTGCACCGTGGACTCCAGCGTCATGGTTGGCGGTGGTGGCGGCACCAACGGCGAATCCGATCGCTACAGCGACCGCAACGATTGCGGTGCTGCGTTCTACCGTCGCTTCAACCCGTCGCGTACCGGCAACCTGCGCTTCAACTCGCTGTTCACGCTGACCGACGCCCTGACCTTCGCGCTCGACGCGAGCTACCAGTACGTCAAGGCGAACGGTGGCGGCCCCGACGACCTTCGTGAAGGTTTCTTCGATGGCCTGACCGGCGCTTTCAACGGCGGCTACTACTTCGGTCGTGACCTTAACGGCGACGGCGATCTGCTGGACCGCGTTGCCGGTAACGACCCGAGCCAGACCCGCACGAACCGTTACGGCCTGGTGGCCAACCTGATCTGGGACATCGCTGCCGATCACACGGTGCGCGCTGCCTACACGCTGGATCACGCCCGTCACCGCCAGACCGGTGAAATCACCACCATGCTGGCGAACGGCGAAATCAGCGACATCTACGCGATCGATAGCCCGCTGCTCGACGTTTACGGCAACGAGGTGAACAAGCGTGACCGTCTGTCCTACGCGATCCTGAACCAGGTCTCGGCTGAGTATGCCGGCCAGTTCGGCGATCTCAACGTGGTGGCTGGCCTGCGTGTTCCGTTCTTCACCCGTGAACTGAACCAGTACTGCTACACGACGTCGGACAACGGCTTCGTCGATTGCCCGGCTCCGGGTCAGGACCTGACGGCTTACGAAGCCGCCAACCCCGACTACGTGCCGCCGATCTCGCGTGAGTACAACTACGACAAGCTGCTGCCCTCGCTCGGCTTCACCTACAACTTCACCGGCGCTTTCTCTGCCTTCGGTAACTACAACATGGGCCTTTCCGTACCGGGCACCGACCCGCTGTACGACTCGCTCTACATTCCCGAAGACCAGCGTGCGCGTCCGGTTCCCGAAACCACCGACAGCTTCGATGCTGGCTTCCGTTACACCAACGGCCGCGTGCAGGCACAGATCGCCGGCTGGTTCACCCGTTACGAAAACCGTCTGGCATCGGCCTTCGATCCGACGGCACGTAACGGCGAAGGCGCCGTGGTGTTCCGTAACCTGGGCCGCGTCGACAAGTACGGCGTGGACGCTTCGGTTTCCTACGCTCCGACCGACAACACCCTGCTCTACGTCTTCGGTTCGCTCAACGAGTCCGAAATCGCTGACGACGTGCAGACCGGTTTCGACGACGATGGCGTTGCCGAATTCCTGGCGGTTGGTGGCAACTCTGAATCGGGTACGCCTTCGTACAGCTTCGGTGGCCGCGCTCAGGCAGCCTTCGGCGGCTTCGAAGTCGGCCTGCAGGCCAAGCACACCGGCCCGCGCTGGATCAACGATCTGAACACCGACAAGGCACCGTCGTACACGCTGGTCGACTTCGACCTGCGCTACAACATTGCCGAACTGTCGAACGGCACGACCGCTGCTATCCAGGTCAACATCACCAACATCTTCGACGAATACTACGTCGGCTTCTTTGGTGGCTCGCTGGACGGCTTCGGCTTCGCCCAGATCGGCGCTCCGCGCGCTGGCAGCGTCTCCCTGATCCTCGGCTTCTAAGCTTCAGTCAGACGCACAAAAAAAGGCGGCGGCGTTCTTCGGAACGCCGCCGCTTTTTTGTTGGGCGGTTGCAGGTGTTGCTGGCCTTACAGCCGGCGCACTGGTCAGCGCAGCGGCGGTTCGTCGAAGCTGCGAAGCTTGCGGCTGTGGAAGCTGCCCGCTTCCTTGCTCAAGAGGTCCAGCGTCTCGATACCGATACGCAGGTGCTGGCTGATCGACTTCTCGTAGAAGGCGTTGGCCTGCCCCGGCAGCTTGATCTCGCCGTGCAGCGGCTTGTCCGAAACGCACAGCAGGGTGCCGTATGGCACGCGGAAGCGATAACCCTGCGTGGCAACGGTCGCGGATTCCATGTCGATTGCCACGGCGCGGCTCTGGTTGAAGCGGAGGGACGAGCGCGTGAAGTGCAACTCCCAGTTGCGGTCATCGGTCGTCACCACCGTGCCGGTGCGCAGGCGGCGCTTCAACTGCTCGTCGCTGTCGCCGGTAATACGGCGCGCGGCCTCGAACATGGCGGTCTGCACTTCGGCAATCGGCGGCACCGGGATCTCCGGCGGCAACGCGCTGTCGAGAACGTTGTCGTCGCGAAGGTATGCGTGGGCAAGCACGTAGTCGCCAATGGTCTGGCTGGGCCGCAGGCCGCCGCAGTGGCCGATCATCAGCCACACTTCCGGACGCAGGACAGCGATGTGATCGCAGATCGTCTTGGCGTTGGACGGGCCCACCCCAATGTTCACCAGCGTAATGCCGGAATTGTCCTTACCGACAAGGTGATAGGCCGGCATCTGGTGCTTGCGCCAAGTGCCCTCGGTCACGCGGTCGCGAGCACCTTCCAGATCGCCGCGTTCAATCACCACTCCGGGCGCGGAGAAGCGTTCGTAGCGGCTGTCGGGCTTGGCGAGTTCGGCCAGCGCGAAATCGATGAATTCCTCGACGTAGCGGATGTAGTTGGTGAACAGCACGTAGCGCTGCACATGCTCCGCCGGAGTGCCGGTGTAGTGACGCAGGCGCGCGAGGCTGAAATCGGTGCGCAGGGCATCGAACAGCGAAAGCGGACGGATCGCGTCTTCCTTGTCCAGCCATGTGCCGTCGACCACCTCGTCACCGATCTTCACGAGGTCTGATGCGGGGAAATGCCGCGTCAGTTCGGCGCTGCCCGCCTTGTTCAGATCCAGCGCGCCGCCATCCAGCACGTACTGGTAGGGTATCTCGTCGCTCGACCGGCTGACCGAAACCTCGACATCGTAATCGCCGACGAGGTGCGTCAGCTGCTCTTTCAGGTAGGGCCGGAACAGGCGCGGTTCGGCAATGGAGCTGGAATAGGTGCCCGCCTGATTGAGCCGCGCGTAGGAGCGCGCCGGATGGACGAGGCCCTCGTCGGTCGGGAAATGCACCGTCAGTTGCGGATAGGCGAACAGGCCCTTTGCGCGGTCTGCAGGATCGGGCGGGTTCCGGTTCTCGGCATAGTCGCGCAATGCGGCGACAAGATTTGCGCGTGATGCATCCGAAATTTCTTCAAGCTGGTCCAGGATGCTGTCGATTTCACCGATAGTCGTCGCCACGTATTCTCCGTTGTTGTCGTGTTGTTATTTGAGATTCTAGCTCACTCGCCGGAAAAGACCCAGTCGAGATAAGCTGCCGTTCGAATGCCCGACTGCGCAAGGCGTTCCTCCACACGCGGCATCCACGCCCAGTGGTAATCATATCGCAGGATGGCAGGCGCTTCGCGCGTGCCCTCGCCCGCATCGCCGCCGGTTGCCGGATAGACACTGTCGCGCAGCTCGGCGCTTTCCGCGATCCAGGTGGAAGGATCGGCATCCCACCAGGTGACCACCTCGGCAGGTTCGATGCGCCGTTCCAGCCGCTGCGTGTATTCGGTGAAGGACAACTGCTGGCGCAGGATCATGCCCTCGTCCCACACCCAGTGAAGGTTGGTGGGCGTATCGAACCAGTCGACGATAAAGTCGTTAGCGCCGCGATCCGTGCCGTTGCCTGCGTGCAGGGGGTTGTGCAGGTCGGACACGATGTGAACGATGAAGCGCAGCGCCAGCGCCTTTTCCTCGCGCGAGGCAGTTTCGTCGCGAAGGGTAGCGGCGAAGCCTTCGAGCGCGGTCACCGCATCGCCTTCGGGCGGGTGAGCGAAATCCTCGGCAGTCGAGCCCTCAGGCACGGTCACGTAATGGAAGGGCGAAGCAGTCTCTTGCCAGAAAGGATCGGGGTTCGACCGTTCCTCGTCCGGCCAGGTGCTGGCTTCGGACAGGCCTTCATGCCCCAGGATTTCAGCAATCTCGGCGCGCGTGCGTCCGCTGATGTTGTCTTCGGCAATGGCAGCGCTGGTGCGGTGGCCGATAGGGCCCCATGCCTGCGCCGGACTGGCAATGACGAATGAAGCGCAAAGGGCGGAAGTCAGCAGCTTGATAGTCATGCCAACCGATTACGCACCTGATGTGGCAGCACAATGAAAAAATGCGCTCCTGTACAGATGCTTCAACCGGATGTTGCTTCGCAGCGTCAGTCTGCCGAATTACCGTCCGACAGCGACATATTTGAACCCGTGACGCTCCACATCGCCGCGGCTGTAGAGGTTGCGCAGGTCAACCAGCACGAGGTCATTCAACAGGTCCTTCACCTTGTCCAGATCCAGCGCGCGGAAGGCGTCCCATTCGGTGACGATCACGGCGGCATCCGCCCCGTCCATCGCCTCGTAAGGGCCTTCGCAATAGGTGACGTTGTCGATCACCTTCTTCGCCTGATCCATCCCTTCAGGATCGTATGCCTTCACGGTGATACCTGCATCCTGCAATGCCTGGACGATACTGATCGCCGGGCTGTCGCGCATGTCGTCGGTGTTGGCCTTGAAGGTAAGGCCGAGGACGGCAACGGTCTTGCCGTGCTGATCGCCGCCGCCAAGCGCTGTGATGACCTTGCGGCCCATGCTGCGCTTGCGCTGGTCGTTGCTGGCAACAACGCTTTCCACGATGCGCAGCGGGCTTTCATAGTCCTGCCCGGTCTTCAACAGGGCCAGCGTATCCTTGGGGAAGCAACTGCCGCCGTAACCCGGGCCCGGCATCAGGAAGCGGTTGCCGATGCGGCTGTCGAGGCCGATGCCGCGCGCCACGTCCGAAACGTCTGCGCCAACCTTTTCGCACAGGTCGGCGATCTCGTTGATGAAGCCGATCTTGGTGGCGAGGAATGCGTTGGCCGCATACTTCGTCAGCTCGGCCCCGCGGCGGCTCATGGAAATCAGCGGCGATTCATTGCGGGTGAGCGGGCGATAGATCGCCTCCAGCACCTGCTGGGCGTGTTCGTCGTTCACACCGATCACCACGCGGTCGGGCCGCTTGAAATCGTCGATCGCCGCGCCTTCGCGCAGGAATTCGGGGTTGGACGCGACGGAGAACTCAAGGTCAGGCGCTTCCTCACGGATGATGCGCTCTACCTCGTCGCCCGTGCCCACGGGAACGGTCGACTTGTCGACCACCACCACGCCGTTGGGCAGCAGCGGGGCCATCTCCTTGGCGGCGGCATAGACATAGGACAGGTCCGCATGGCCATCGCCGCGGCGGCTGGGCGTGCCCACGGCGATGAACACCGCGTCCGTGCCCGGCAGCGCTTCTGCAAGGTCCAGCGTGAAGGCCAGTCGACCAGCCGCCACGTTCTTCGCCACCAGTTCATCGAGGCCCGGCTCGAAGATCGGGATTTCGCCGTTCAGCAGCGCATCGATCTTCGACTGGTCCTTGTCGACGCAGACGACCTCATGGCCGAAGTCGGCAAAGCAGGCGCCGGAAACGAGGCCGACGTAGCCAGTGCCGATCATCACGATACGCATAGGGAATTGTCCTTCAGAAAAGCCGGCGGCGTCCTAATCGAACCGACTTGTTACAAGCAAGTGTCAGAAAATACGTTCAACCGCGACCGCGATAGGAGGCAACACCCTGATCGGGCAACCATAGTCCTTCCGGCGGAGCGCCGCTTTGCCAGAACACGTCGATGGGGATGCCACCGCGCGGGTACCAGTAACCGCCGATTCGAAGCCATTTCGGCTTCATCTCTTCAAACAGGCGCTGACCGATGCCGACGGTCACGTCCTCATGGAAACCGTTGTGGTTGCGGAACGCGCCCAGAAACAGCTTCAGGCTCTTGCTCTCGACAATGGTTTCGCCGGGCGCATAGTCGATCACGAGGTGGGCAAAATCAGGCGCACCGGTAACCGGGCAAAGCGAGGTGAACTCGGGCGCGGCAAAGCGGACGAGGTAAAGCGTGCCCTTTCGGGGATTGGGCACGTAATCCAGCACCGCTTCTTCCGGTGAAGCCGGCAGCGCGCTGGTTTGCCCGAGGTGCAGCGGCGTTACGGGGTTTTCGGTATCGCTCATGCCATTCCTGATGGCGAGGTATGTTGCACTGCGCAAGGGCGCCGAGCATTTACGAAGCCAAAAGCAGCCGTTACCCCTTTGCCATGACTTCACTCGTAAGCACTTCATGGCTGGCTGAGGAACTTGGCGCAGGCGATCTCGTCGTGCTCGATGCCTCCGCCCACCTGCCTATCGCCGGACGCGACGCAGCGGCTGAATATGCCGAGGCCCACATACCGGGCGCGCGTTATCTCGACCTCAAGAACCTGATCGATCCCGATGGCGAAGTGATGTCCGCCCTGCCCACCCGTGCCCAGTTCGATGCGCGCATGGCGAAGCTGGGCGTAAAGGCAGGCGACCGCGTGGTGTTCTACGACAATTCCGACATGCGAACCTCCGCCCGGGCATGGTTCATCGCGCGCCTTTATGGACTGCCTGACATGGCGATCCTCGATGGCGGCCTGCAGAAATGGGTCGCAGAAGGGCGGCCCGTTGAAAGCGGCACGGTCGAAGTCACACCCAGCGATTTCAGTTCGACTGGCGGCGCGGGCGCAGTTCGCCACAAGCGCGATGTGCTCGCCAATCTCGACAGCAAGGCCGAACAAGTCGTCGATGCGCGAGACAACCCGCGTTTCTCGGGCAGCGAACCCGATTTCCGGCCCGAAGTCGCCTCCGGTCACATTCCCGGTTCTCACAACGTCCCGTTCGACAAGGTTCTGAACGCTGACGGCACTTTCAAGGACGAGGCTGGCATCCGCGCAGCCTTTTCCAGCGCGGGCATCGATCTCGACCAGCCCGTCACCACCACATGCGGCAGCGGCGTGACGGCATCGGTCCTGCTGTTCGCGCTCGATCTGCTCGGCAAGGGCGATACCGCGCTTTACGACGGCAGCTGGAGCGACTGGGGCACCGACCAGGACTTGCCCAAGGAGACCGGACCCGGCGCAGGAGTTTCCGCTTGAGCGACAAGGCTCACAAGCCCGCCACCCGCGTTGTCGAGGCCGGACGCAAGCACGAATGGGTGAGCGTGCCGGGTAGCAAGGGCAGCGTCGTTAATCCGCCGGTCTGGCGCGCGAGCACGCACCTTTACGACGACAGCGAGGATCTTGCTGGCGGTCGCCCGAACGAGGATGGCCATTTCTATTACGGACGCCGTGGCGGGCCGACGCAGTGGGCGCTCGCCGACGCCCTGACGGGCCTCGAACCCGGCGCGGACGGCACGGAACTGTTCCCGAGCGGCGTTGCAGCAATCGCCTGCACGCTGATGGCCGTACTGCGCCCCGGTGACGAGCTGCTCGTGACAGACAACGCCTACGAACCGACACGCAACATCGCGCTGTCCATGCTCAGGCAGTTCGGGATCACCGCCACACCTTTCGATCCGCTGGAACCGGAAAGCCTTGCCTCTGCGATCACCGAGAAAACAAAGGCCGTGATGCTGGAAAGCCCTGGCAGCCTGACAATGGAAGTTTGCGACATCCCTGCCCTCGCCGCCATTGCCCGCGATCGCGGCGTGCTGTCGATCATCGACAACACATGGGCGACGCCGCTCGGTTTCCCCGCGCTGGAACGCGGCTGCGACATTTCGGTAATGAGCCTTACAAAGCACGTTGGCGGACATTCCGACGTGATGATGGGCAGCGCCAGCGCAGCGAAACCTGTCATCAATCGTATCCGGCGGCAGGCGCAGTTCATGGGGCAGGTCGTCTCGCCCGATGATTCCGCGCTCGCCCTGCGCGGCCTGCGCACGATGCAGGTGCGGCTCGAACGCTCCACGAAGACAGCCTTACAGATAGCCGAGTGGCTCTCCAGCAGCGCAGAAGTTTCCGCCGTGCTGTGTCCCATGCTTCCCGGCGCTCCCGGTCACGACCTGTGGCAGCGCGACTTTTCCGGCGCGTGCGGCCTCTTCAGTTTCGTGCTGGCCGAGGGATGCGACATCGCTGCCCGGGCTCGCCTGATCGATGCGCTTGACCTGTTCGGCGTCGGCTTCAGCTGGGGCGGCTTTGAAAGCCTTGCCATACCTTTCGATCCGGCACCGGTTCACACGCTGCGTCCGTGGCCTCCGGGCATAGATACGGGCAGCGGGCTTGGCGTGCGGCTCTCCATCGGTCTAGAAGATGCAGACGACCTGATCGGCGATCTTGCCAAGGGGTTCGATGCGATGGGAGCCAAATGACCGGAACAGCAACCTTGCCGGACTCTGCCACCGCTGCGCAGCCCACGCCTTCTCCCACCGCTTCCGCCACGCCCGAAGCCGTGCCGCTGCGCGATCCGCAGACGGGCGAACCGCTGATCAATCCCGAGACCGGCGAGCCGTTGATGGGCATTCCCGCCCCCAGCGAAGCTGTGCCGATCCTCGATCCGCAGACCGGCGAACCGATGATCAATCCGGAAACGGGTGAGCCGCTGATGGCTATTCCCGATTCCGTGCCGACGCCCGACCCCGAGCCCAGCGCCGTTGCAGCAATCACCACGGCGGAAGACCTGCGCGATGCCGTAACCCAGCGCAGCGAGACCGCAGGCGGAATTATCGAGACGCTGGATGCCGCCGCGCTCTCGGTCGGTTCGATGCGGTTCTCGATGTGGGATGCTGTCGTGCTGCTTGGCGTGATTGCCCTCGTCATTGCGCTGGCATGGGGCATCACCCGCCTTATCCGTCTCTCATTGCGGCGCATCACCCGGCTTGATGGCTCCCAGCGCCTGCTGGCAGAGAAGATTTCGACCATCCTCGTATGGGCGATTGCCTTCCTGATCGGCATCGACATGCTGGGGATCGACCTTACCGCACTGGCGGTGTTCTCGGGCGCATTCGGCCTCGCTATCGGTTTCGGCCTGCAAAAGACCTTCGGTAACCTGATCGCGGGTATCATCCTGCTGATGGACAAGTCGATCAAGCCTGGCGATGTGATTTCCGTCGCCGATGCGTCGGGTAACGAGGGTTTCGGCCAGATCCGCAAGATCGGTATTCGCGCAATCTCCGTGGTGACGCGCGACCAGACTGAATACCTGATTCCGAACGAGAACCTGATGATCAACCAAGTGGTCAACTGGTCCTATAGTTCGCGCGATGTGCGGGTGAAGGCACCCGTAGGCGTATCCTACGGCAGTGACCTCAATCTGGTTACGGAGCTGCTTTACAAGGCCGTGGAAGAAACCCCGCGCATCTTGAAGAGCCCGCCGCCACGCGTGAACATCATGGCCTTTGGCGACAGTTCGGTGGACTTCGAGTTGCGCTTCTGGATCACCGATCCTGAAGCCGGTCTCGCGAACATCAGGTCCGACGTTTATGCTCGGATCTGGCAGCTGTTCCACGAGAACGGAGTTGAAATTCCGTTTCCCCAGCGCGACCTCAACTTGCGCGCCAGCGAGCAATTCGATCAACTTGTCGCAGCCATCGGTCAGCGTTTGGACGATAAACCGACGAAAAGTTGATTTAGTCCGACGAGACTGTTTCAATCTCATAACACACCATGATAGGCTTCACAAAACAGTGAAGGGTCATGACGCAGTATCTGGGTATCATCACTGCCTACGGGGCGGTCGCAGTGCTGGCGTGGCTGGCAGTGTTGTTGTACCCGCGACTGATCCCGGCTGCCGAAAACCACGTGGTCGACCATCGGTGGCGAGAGGCCGGCTTCCTCGTGCTCGCCGTCGCCATATCCATCGGCCTTGGCATGCTGCACGGAGATGGCTTGCTGATACCGGGTGACAACCCGCTCATCGTCGCAGCGAACCAGCTTCTCGTCTTCATCCCGATCCTTGCTTTCGTAGCAACTCGCAAAAGCAGGGCGGCGCTGCTCATTCCGCAAAAGAATATTCTGCGCTCGTTGGCGATCGGCCTGGCGCTCGCGGTATTTGCCCTGATCGCCTATTTCTCATCCACGGCAGGATGGGACGATGTGCCCCTGATCGTCAGCGGCCTTTTCTCTGGCGAGGGTGTGCGCATCGCGGTTTTCAACCTGCTCCGGTGCCTCACAATCGCGGCCGTTCTCGCGCTGGTTAGCAGCGGCTGGTCGACAAGGACCGTTCTCGTGCTGGCAGGACTTGCAATCGCGGCAACGCAAATTCCGTCCTTGCTGGCTGACGGCTTCAGTGCCGAATGGCTTGGCGTGCTGGTAACTCACGTCGTGCTTGTGGTGGGTCTGATTTCAGCCATCAATGCGACGCGCAACATCGTGTGGTTCTGGCCGGTCTTGACCGCGCTCAACCTGTTGCAGTTCATCCCTGAATAGAGGCGGATAAAGCTAACCTACGGCCCCGCCAAAGGTTTCTCACTGGCAGTCCGCCCGCCGTGCGAGCATCTAGCGCCGCATGGAACAAGGCACGATCTATCTCGTGGGCGCAGGCCCCGGCGATCCCGACTTGCTGACGCTGCGCGCCGCGCGGCTGATCGAACGGGCAACGCTTATCGTTCATGACGGTCTGGTGGACCCCGCCATTCTGGACATGGCACGGCCTGACGCACGCCTGATCTCGGTTGCCAAGAAGCGTTCGAAGCACACCCTTCCGCAGGAAGACATCAACGCCCTGCTGGTGCGCGAGGCACTCGCTGGCCGCGACGTGGTGCGCCTGAAGGGCGGCGATCCCTTCATCTTCGGTCGCGGCGGTGAGGAAATGGAAGCTGCCCGCGCATGCGGCGTCGCCGTCGAAGTCGTGCCCGGCATTACCGCTGCAAATGGCGCGGCGGCTGCCAGCGGCATTGCCCTGACCCACCGCGAGGACGCCAGCATCGTCAGCTTCGTCGCTGGGCAGTGCAAGGGACTTTCCGAACAGAACTGGGCCGGTCTGGCGGGCCAGGGTCGCACGTTGGTCATCTACATGGGCGTGAAGACTGCACCGCAGATCGCCGAGAAGCTGATGGCCGATGGCCTTGCCCCCGACATGCCCCTTGCCGTGATCGAGAAGGCCTGCCGCACGGACATGCGCGTTTTGCGCGGATGCCTGGCAGGCCTTCCCGATCTCGTCGAACTTGAGGCGGTGGAGAGCCCTGCTCTCATCGTCATCGGCCACGTTACCGCGCGCGAAGATGCCGCGCTGGTTCAATTCGCACAGGAAACCGCATCGTGAAAATCCTCACCGGAAACGACTTGAAGAGCGGCGCAGTCGTGTGGTGGGACGGCCAGGGTTGGTCAATCCACATCACCGAAGCCGTGGACGCAGGCGATGAAGCCGAAAACATCATCGCCGTCGAAAGCGCCGCGCGCCGCGTGAACGCCGCCTACGCCATCGATGCCGAGCAGACCGCAGACGGTCCGCGTCCGGCCCACATCAAGGACCGGGTGCGCGCACTCGGCCCGACCGTTCGCCCCGATCTGGCTGTTCCCGCAGTCGAGACCGTGGGCTGGGACTGGGTGATCTAGAATGTATCAGTACGACAAATACGATCAGGCAATGGTCGATGCCCGCGTGGAAGAATTCCGCGACCAGGCGCGTCGCCGTCTGGAAGGCAAGCTGACGGAGGACCAGTTCAAGCCGCTGCGCCTGCAGAACGGCCTGTACCTGCAACTGCACGCCTACATGCTGCGCGTCGCCATTCCCTACGGCACGCTGAACTCCATGCAGATGCATGCTTTGGCCGACATCGCGGACAAGTATGATCGCGGCTACGGTCACTTCACCACGCGGCAGAACATCCAGTACAACTGGATCAAGCTGGAAGAAGCGGCAGACCTTCTGGCCGATCTCGCCAAGGTGGAGATGCACGCCATCCAGACCAGCGGCAACTGCATCCGCAACATCAGTTCCGACCAGTACGCCGGTGCCGCTGCTGACGAGGTGGTGGACCCGCGCCCCTACGCGGAGCTGCTGCGCCAATGGTCCAGCTTCCACCCGGAATTCGCTGCCTTGCCGCGCAAGTTCAAGATCTGCGTGATCGCGTCCGAGAAGGACCGTGCGGCCATGCGCCTGCACGATATCGGCATCAACATCGTCAAGAACGACGAAGGCACGCTGGGCGCTGCACTCTACGTCGGCGGCGGCATGGGGCGCACCCCGATGATCGCGCCGTGCATCCGCGAATTCGTGCCGCTGGACCAGATGGTAACCTATTCGGAGGCGTGCCTGCGCGTCTACAACCGCCACGGCCGCCGCGACAACAAGTACAAGGCTCGCATCAAGATTCTCGTCCACGAAATGGGCGCTGAGGAATATGCACGGCAGGTGGAGGAAGAATTCGCTCACCTGCTGGAACAGGGCGTCGAACCGCCCGCAGCCGAGCTGGACCGTATCCGCAGCTTCTTCCAGCCGCCCGAATTCGCTGTCGGCCTTAAGGAAAAGGCAGACCGTTCGGACCCCGACTTCGCCTTGTGGATCGACCGCAACTGCTCGCCGCACAAGGTGCCGGGCTATGTCTCCGCAGCGATCAGCCTGAAGCCTGTCGGCGGCATCCCAGGTGATGCCACCGCCGAACAGATGCACCTGATGGCCGAGCTGGCGAAGGAATACAGCTTCGACGAGTGCCGCGTGACGCATGCGCAGAACATCATCCTGCCGCACGTCGAAGTCGAACGCCTCTATGAACTCTGGCAGAAGCTGGATGAAGCCGGTCTCGGCACCGCCAATCTCGATCAGGTGGGCGACATCATCGCCTGCCCCGGCCTCGACTATTGCAGCCTCGCCAATGCCCGCTCGATCCCCGTTTCGCAGAAGATTTCGGAGCGGTTTGCCGAGAACGGCAAGGGTGAACTGCTGGGCGAACTGAAGCTGAAGATTTCCGGCTGCATCAACGCCTGCGGCCACCACCATGCGGGCCATATCGGCATCCTCGGCGTCGACCGTAAAGGCACCGAGAACTACCAGCTTCTGCTGGGCGGAAGCGAAGCGGAAGACGTGTCGCTCGCCAAGATCACCGGCCCCGGCTTCAACGAGGCGGGCATTGTCGACGCGGTGGAAACCGTGGCCGACCTCTATCTCGCACAGCGTCAGGACGGGGAGCGTTTCCTCGATACCTATCGCCGCATCGGCATGGATGCATTCAAGGAGGCGCTTTATGGCTGATGTAGATCTGGGCACCGGACGCGACGACGTTCAGCTGCGTTTCCGCGACGACGAGCAAGCCGATGTTGCCGCCGTTACCGTCGATTCCTTCCTCGACCAGTCGGATGCCGATGCCGTGCGCATCGAACCGGGCGACAATGCCCGCGACCTGCTGCCGCACCTTTCCCGCCTGCGACTGGTGGAAGTGAATTTCCCCAGCCACACCGATGGACGCGGTTTCTCGTCTGCCCGCCTGCTGCGCGAGCATGGCTATACCGGCGAACTGCGCGCCGTGGGTGACGTTCTGGTGGACCAGCTTCGCTACATGCGTCGCTGCGGGTTCGATGCCTTCGCACCGGAACAGTGGCTGGACGAGGCCGATGCCAAGGCCGCGCTGGAACGCTTCCCGCATGTCTATCAGGCCGCAGCTGACGAGGACGTGCCGATCTGGAGCCTCAGGCATGGGTGAACCGGCCCGCAAGATTGACCGTATCGACACCGCGCCCGCCTTCACACAGGCCGATGCCGACGCCTTGAACGCTCGCTTTGCCGGTGTGCCGACGCCCGAAGTGCTGCGCGTTTTGCTTGCCGAGGATACACTGGGCCGCGTTGGCGTCGTCTCCAGCTTCGGCACTGAAGCTGTCGTGCTGCTGCACCTCGTGGCGCAGGCCAACAAGGATGTGCCGATCATCTTTGTCGACACGCTCAAGATGTTCGACGAGACGCTCGCCTACCGTGAACAGGTTATCGACCTGCTCGGCTTCACCAACGCCAGCGTCGTCCAGCCCGATCCCGAGGCTCTCGCCGCCAAGGACGAGACGGGCATGCGCTGGTCCTATGACCCCGACGGCTGCTGCGAAATTCGCAAGGTCGAGCCGATGAACCGCGCCAAGGCCAGCCTCGATGCGTGGATTTCCGGTCGCAAGGCTTTCCAGTCGCACACGCGCCAGAACCTGCCCCTGTTCGAAGTGGAAGACGGGCGCATGAAAGTGAACCCACTGGGCGAATGGACCAAGGAAGACCTCGAAGCCTATTTCGAGGAGCACGACATGCCACGCCATCCGCTCGAAGCGCTGGGCTATCCCTCGGTCGGCTGCTCGCCCTGCACCAGCACTGTCTTGCCGGGCGAAGACCCGCGCGCTGGCCGCTGGCGTGGGTGGGACAAGACCGAATGCGGGATCCATTCCGTCAACCTGCCCAAGGGCGACGACGGCGAGCTGCCGCCGGGTTACGAACCCGTCTTCTGAATATCGCAACGCTGTGATAGCCTCGTCCGCATGAACGGGGGATCACGACACTTCATCGCCGCTGCCGCGCTGATCGCGCTGGCCGCGCCCGCTGCCGCCCAGGATTGGGACGCGATCAGCATGCCGCAGCCCTCGGCAGAGGAATGGGCGGCAATCGCCGAACTGCCGGACCTTTCGGGAACATGGTCGCCCGACATCCGTGACCAGTTCGCGCAGATGGAAACCAATCCGCCGCCCTGGCTGCTGCACATCCAGGAACAGGTCGACTACCTCTATGCAGAGGAGGCGGCCGGTCGCCCCAAGGGACTGTTCATCGACTGCCTGCCCCACGGCAGCCCTAGCCTCATGGCGGTAACGCACAACGCCATCGAATTTCTCGTGACGCCGGGCCGCGTCACCGTGCTGGGCGAAAGTGACGGCAATCGCATCCGCCGCATCTGGACCGACGGGCGCGACATGCCCGACGACCCTGATCCCAGCTTCGACGGCTATTCCGTGGGCCATTGGGACGGCGACACGCTGGTGATCGAGACCACGGCCATTCTGCCGCAAGTCTATCTCGCCATCAGCGAGGCGGTGGGCATTCCCAACAATGGCGGCATGACGGTGAGCGAACGCATCCACCTGCTCGAGCCAGACCTCATGGCCGTCGACATGGTGGTGAACGCACCTGAAATCCTGGCCGGGCCATGGGAAACGCGCCGCCTGTTCCACCGCCGCCGCCAGCGCAGCCACGAGATCGAACAGGGCGTGTGCCGCCGCGGGGACTTCATCGAAGTGGAGGACGAGTGGGGCAACGCCGCATGGGCGCCTGCCACGCAAGACGGAATGGGCAATCTGCTGCCCGATGACCTGTTTGACGACTTGCCGGAGGACGAATGATGAAACGCTTGGCTTTAGGGCTTTTCGCCGCCGCAGCCTGCCTGACGCTGCCCGCCTCGGCGCATCACAGCTTCGCGATGTTCGATTCCTCGCAGACACGGACGATCACCGGAACAGTCGTGCAATTCCGCTGGAGCAACCCGCATGTCGCGCTGTTCGTACAGGAAGAAGGCACCAGCGGACGCAGCGGCGTGTGGGCAATCGAACTTACCAGCCCCGGCAACCTGCGGCGCCTCGGGTGGAGCCGCACGACGCTGAAGCCCGATGACCGGATCGCAGTGCAGATGAACCCGATGCGCGACGGGCGGCGCGGCGGCGGTTTCCGACAGGTTACGTTGCTCGAGAGCGGTGAAAGCTACACCGCCAGCCTGATCGACATCGAGCGCAACAACTGACGCGTTACGCGCGCACCAGCAGGCCGTAGGCCACCAGCGAACCAATCACGTCGTCCAGTTCCTCGCTGTCTTCGACGGTAAAATCGGACTTTGCGAGCAATCCCGCCTCGACACGTACTTGCAACTGCGAAGCCAGCGGGTCTGACAATGGCAGGCTGGCGCCGGGCAGAACGATCTGTCTGCCCTCGCCCTCATCGTCCGCCGCATCCTCGAACGAGTAGAGGATATGGTCGCGCACGGTGAAGCGATCGTCAGCACCGATCGGCTTGCACAGGGCATTCAGGCCACCGCGCACGCGCCCGCCCTGGGAGCGGACGAAATTGCCGGAGAAGGCGGAGAGAGTCGCATCGAAGCTGGCAGTGTCGGCAATCGCCTGCGCTAGCCGCTCGAAGGTTTCCTTATGCGCATCGCGGTTGCCTTCGTCGAAATAGAGATCGCGCGGCAGTGAATTGCGCATTTCCGGGATGCGCAGGCTCGCTTCGGCCACGGCTTCCAGCATGAAATCCGCCCAGGTCTGAACGAGAATACCCACGGTGATATGCAGGCTCGGCTCGTCCCCGTGAGTCAGCGCGCGGTGCGCGGTGCCGCGCGGCACGTAGAGGCACTGGCCGGTTTCCAGAACGAACTGGTCCTTCAGTTCACCCGGATCGTCCCGATCCTTGCGGAAGCCCTCGCCGCGATAGGGCAAAGTTTCGCGGTCGCCGTAGATTTCCCAGTCCTTGGCTCCAGCCACTTGCAGCACGAAGACATCGTGATCGTCGTAGTGGATGCCGAAACCATGCTCGCCCGGCGGTGTCATGTAGATGTTGGTTTGCGTACGCGCGCCGAAAGCCTGCTGCAACGACAGGCAGAATTCGTAGAGTTTGCCGTCAGCGAAATGCAGCTGCGGCAGGATAATCGTTGCGCCGTCGCGGAAGCCATCCAGTACCGCGCCGCGATCCACCACGCCGTTTGCAAATGTGAACTCGCCAGCCGGAATGCTTTCCCCAGATTTCGCCATGCTGATCGAGGTGCCGGGCAATTCGCTGTCGGCGATGATCTCGTCGATGCGGTCGATGCTCAGCAAGTCACCCACTGCGGGGTTGATCGGCTTGCTGTGGAAGTAGGCCTTCTCGTAATAATCGCGGAAGAATTCTTCGGGTGAAAGCGGTGCGATCATCATTTCCAGCGCGGCGCTGGAAGACTGCTGGCTTTTCTGGCTTTCCATAAGTCCTGCTCAAAGCAAGGGGGCCGGATCAACCGGCCCCGCTCAATCACGAAATCTGCGAAGGCTCTGGCGCCTTAGCCACCGGTGCCACGACCGCGACCATAACCTGCACGGTCCGAATCGTCGGCATCGGTTACTCCGCTGCGGCCATAGCCACTACGGTCGTTGGGGTCGCTGTCGGTATAACCGGTGTTGCTTCCCCGTCCGCGTCCTGCGGCGTCGGAGTTCGTGCCGCTGTCCGAATCCGTGACGCCGGAACGACCGCTACCTCCGCCGCGCCCGTTGCCGGCTGGGTCGTTGGGATCGGAATCGGTGTAACCGCTGGTTCGGCCCCCTCCGCGCCCATACTGCGCACGGTCTGCACTGCTGCCGGAATCGCTGTCCGTCATGCCGGTGCGACCGTAACCGCCCCTGTCGTTCGGATCGCTATCGGAATTGCCGGTACGGCCATAGCCGACGCTGTCGCCCGGGTCGCTGTCAGTGCGACCGGTACGCTGCGCAGCCGCAGGTGAGCTGATCATCGTTGCTGCAACACCGCCACTCACCAGTGCGACGAACGAACGACGAGATACGGGCTTCACCCTTTTTGCCATGATTTTTCCCCACTTTGCCTCCGCCCGCGCGAAGACCCATCCAATAATGAAATCAGACTATCAAGCGTGGGTTTATTCGCAAGTGCACGAATTAACCTAACAGACTATTTCATTTCCAGTTGTGGCGGCTGTACCATTCAGCAGTGTCGGCAAGTCCTTGCTTTGTATCGACTTGCGGCGTCCACAATTCGCTGGGGACGGCGCGTTCGGGGCTGCTGGCCCAGTCAGGGTGAGCCATGTAGCTGGCCCGATCGGGTGTAAGCTTGGCCTTGTCTCCGCGCAGGAGGCGGTCCAGCCGCGCCGCTGCCATCAGCACGGATCGCGGCACATGGGGTGCCCATACACGCTTGTTCACCGCCTCACCGATGGCCACGGCCAGTTGTCTGTGGGTCCATCCCCCTTGCTCACCGTCGTCCGGCTCAAGCACAGGTGGAACGTCTCTCGAAGTGCTCTGGGCAAGTAGGAGCAGCAGGCGAGCGAGGTCTTCAACGTGGATGATCGATGCACGGCCGGGCGGCGGCATCGGCAGGAAACCCCATCTGGCAGCCTTGAACAGCTCGAATATCTCGGTGTCGCGCGGGCCATAGACGGCAGGAGGTCGGACGATGGTCCAGTCCAGCCCGCTCGATTCCACGAACTGTTCTGCGAGCATTTTCGACTCGCCGTAAAGCGACAGGTCAGGTTCCCGCGCAGCCAACGACGAAACGTGGACCAAGCGTTTGACGCCGGCCGCCTTGGCCGCGGCGACGACATTTTCCGTGCCTGCTGCATTCCCTTGATAGAAACGGGCAGCATCGGGCGCGTTCACGACGCCGGCAATGTGGATCAGCGCGTCCGCGCCGCTGGCAAGTTCGACCAGTGCATCCTGCGTGTGGAGATCGCCCCGCACCCATGTGACGCCATCCCGGCTTGCCTGCTCGCGGCGGGTCAGTGCCTTTACCGGGCGGCCCGCATAGGCTGCCTGGTCGAGGACGGCCTGCCCGACGAAGCCGGTGCCGCCGGTAATGGCGATGGTCACAGCAGGACGAGGTGATCCCGGTGGATCACCGCGGCACGCGGCGTATGGCCGAGGATGTCCTCGTGCTCCTCGCTCGAACGGCCCTGGATGGCGACCACGTCGGACCAGTCGTATTCGACCACGCCCTTGGCGATCATGCGGCGGCTTTCGTCATAGACCGGCAGAATATCACCCCGCTCGAACTCGCCTTCGACCTTGATGATGCCGGCAGCGAGCACGCTCTTGCCGTTCTCGAGGGCCTCGACACAGCCATCGTCCACCGTAAGCGCACCGTTGAAGCGCATGCGTCCGCCGATCCATGCACGGCGGCCGGAATCTTCGCGCAGAGGCAGGAACAGCGTGCCGGTCTGCCCGGCAAGCGCGCGGGCCATCGGCATTTCGTGCTGCCCATCCATGATGGCAAGCGCGATGCCGGCACGTTCGGCGATTTCAGCGGCCAGCAGCTTGGCAGTCATGCCGCCCGAGCCGAGGCCAGAGCCGGAACCGCCATCGGCCATAGCGTGAATCTCGTCGGTAACGCCGCGCACTTCCTCCAGCCGGTTTGCTTCGGGGTCGTCGGGGTGGCGATCGTAAAGGCCGTCCACGTCGGTCAGCAGGATCACGCCGTCAGCGTCGCAGGCCTGCGCGACGCGGGCAGCAAGCCGGTCGTTATCGCCAAAGCGGATTTCGCCGGTGGAGATCGTGTCATTCTCGTTCACCACCGGCACCACGCCCGATTTCAGCAGGCGGCGCAGGGTGGCCGAGATGTTAAGATAGCGGCGGCGATGCTCGAAATCGTCGAGCGTCAGCAACAATTGGGCCGCCACCATCCGCCGCTCTGTAAGCAACTGCGACCAGGTGGAAGCAAGCGAAATCTGGCCGACGGAGGCCGAGGCCTGCGCCTCTGCCAGAGTGCGGCGACCGCCGTGGGTGAAGCCAAGCTGCTTGGCACCGATGGCAATGGCACCGGAGCTCACCACCACGACTTCCTGACCACGCTCCTGCGCGGTCACGACTTCGTTGACGATGGTCCGCAGCCATTCGACGCGCACTTGTCCGGCGCTGTCCACCAGCAGGGCGCTGCCGATCTTGATTACAAGACGGCGGCATTTTTCAGGATCGCGAAAGTCTTCAAGCGTCTCAATAGGCATGGGCGGGGAAATAGGGACTGCCCGCGCCTATTGCCAGAGGTCTTTCGGGAAAGCGCCTAGATCGGCGACCAGGGCTTCTCTTCCGGCTTCGCATCTCCCTCGCCATCGTCTTCCGAGGGAACAATGCCCGGCTGCTCTGTCGCAGTGCGATCGGGCAGGTAGCCCAGCACCGCGTCGAGCAGTTCGTTGATACCATCGCCGGTCGCGCCCGAAACGGGGAAGACCTCGTCCGCGCCCGCCTCGATCAGTTCGGCGGCAAAGCCCTTTGCCAGTTCGGCATCGGCAAGGTCGATCTTGTTCAGCGCAACGATGCGCGGCTTGTCTTCCAGCCCTGCGCCGTAAGCTTCCAGTTCCTTCTCCACGATCTGCATCGCGGTTGCAGGGTCTTCATGGCTGATGTCGATCAGATGGATCAGCACGCGGCAGCGTTCGATATGGCCGAGGAAGCGGTCGCCGATGCCCGCACCATCCGCCGCGCCTTCGATCAGGCCGGGAATGTCCGCCAGCACGAATTCGCGGCCCTTGTGGCGCACGACGCCCAGCTTGGGAATCAGCGTGGTGAAGGCATAGTCGCCCACCTTGGCGCGCGCGTTGGAAACGGCGTTGATGAAAGTGCTCTTGCCCGCATTGGGCAGGCCGACGAGACCCACGTCTGCCAGCAGCTTCAGCCGCAGCCACACCCACATCTCCTGACCGGGTATGCCGGGCTGGTGTTGGCGCGGGGCGCGGTTGGTGCTGGTCTTGTAGCTGGCATTGCCACGCCCGCCCATGCCGCCTTCGAGCAGGACGACGCGCTGGCCTTCCTCGGTGAAGTCGGCGAGCACTTCTTCCTTGTCCTCGCTAAGTACCTGCGTGCCGACGGGCACTTCGATCACGAGATCGTCTGCGCCCGCGCCGGTACGGTCCTTGCCCATGCCGTGGCCGCCGCGCTTGGCCTTGAAGTGCTGGTTGTAGCGGAAATCGATCAGCGTGTTCAGGCCGGGCACGGCTTCAAGCACGACATCGCCGCCCTTCCCGCCGTTGCCGCCGTCGGGTCCGCCGAATTCGATATATTTCTCACGCCGAAAGCTGACGGCCCCGGGGCCGCCTGCGCCGGATTTGAGATAGATCTTGGCCTGGTCGAGGAAATGCATGGCGCGCCCCTTATGCGCTTTTTGCGTCCAGCGCCAGCGTGCTACCTGTCGCCGATCAGCGTGAACGGTGCCCAGGCGTTAGGATGGGCCAGCGTATCGTCGGCACTATCCTGGCTGGCATCGCTGCGAATTTCGCGCATTGCGGCCTGCAGCGCCTGTGCGCGGCTGAGCGAGGGGTCGTCACGCGTCAGTTCCACCATGCGCACCGTCAGGCGCGCGGCGACATCGTCTCGAACTGGCCAGTGTGAGGCGAGTAGGCTCTCTGCGCCTGCAAAAAAGAACGCGCGCGCAAGGCCTGAAAGGCCCGGCGCCCCCTCGCTCCCATCACCGGACGCGGTGTTACAGGCGGAAAGGATCACCCATTCTGCGGCCAGATCCAGCGCGGCGACTTCGGAAGCGGAAAGGAAGCCGTCGTTCTGCGCGCTGGCTTCATCGGGAGGCGTAAACACGAGGCCCGGCTCGACCACGCCGTCCAGTTCGCCCGCAAGAAGGCCGTGCGTTGCAAGCGCCAGCACGCGAACACCGGTAAGGTCTGCATTGCGAATGTTGGGCTCGGTCGCGTCTTCCGCCAGATAGAGTTGCGAACTGCTATCGCCGAACAGCTGTGCCAGCGCGTTGATCTCGCGCGAAGTGCCGGGAAGACGCGCCATGGATTTGATCGCATCGACGTTCACGCCTCCGGAGCCATCGCGAAGCACCCCGGCGAGAGATGTCGAGGCGCCGCGCAGACCTGCATTACCTCCACGCAAGCGGCGCGCAGCCCCGCCGCCGCGCGTGACCGCGGCGCCTTCCAGAACGGGATCGCCGAAACCGACGAAAGAACCCGATCCATCTCGGTTCGGACGCGAATCCGCGATAATCCGCTGCATCTGGAGCGATTGCAGCGTCGGCACCTGCACCAGCGCATGTGCATCGGCGAACCATGCGGTCTTGCGCAGCGAGTTGGGATCGCCGTCAGAGCCTGTTGGCGGCTCGGTTACCAGCACGCCGAACGGCAGACTGGAGAGCGAGCCGGAAGCGGCGATGTAAAGATGCTCCTTGCCTTCGAGCAGGTGCGCAATCGGCGCGATCAAGTCGTTGTAGAGATTGTGGGCGGTCGATCGGTCGAACGGATAAGCACCCTCGCCTTCCCGCGCCCATTGCTGCGCTTGATAGTCATCCACTTCGACCGTGGCGCCCACGTCCCACAGCAACCTCAGAACGTTCGCATCAACCTGCTCGCGCGTAATGTCGGCGCGGTTCCACGTCACTCCAGCAGATGTGACAACCATAACGTGCGTGCCGTAGCGGGTGGGCACGACGACCATTGCAGCATCGTGCGGCCCCATAAGTGCGCTTGCCTCGGCTTCGCCAAGCGACTGCTGGGCGACGAATTCGAAATACTGCGGCGCCTCGGCCTGAAGCCGCGCGTCGATTGCGGCAGCCTCGCTGTCGATCTCTGTTTGCCGCTGGCGCAACTGCGCGCGCATGGCCGACTGGTCGCTCTCGCTTGCCAGCAACGCTGCCATGACAGCATCGAGCTCGGCCCATTCGTCCGCCAGTTCCTGCCGCCGCGCCACGAGATCCCCCAGCAAAGAATCCTGTCGCGCCGCGATCCGGCGCGCGGCGGCTTCTGCAACGGCGCGGTCGGTCGATCCGCTCATCGACCGTTGCAGGGCCGCAAAAACTTCGGGGCGAAGGCTATCGAGGTTCTCGCCGTCACCGCGCTGCAGACGCCGGTTCTGTGCTGCCGCCTGTCCGACACGGACCCACGCGGCATCGGCGAAATTTTCGAAAGAGAGGCGCTGTGTCGCCAGGTCGCGGCGCATCTGCGCCTGATCGGCGGGGGTAGTCTGCGTCGCGGCGCTGCGCTGCTGTACCAGCGCCACGGCCTGCCGCGCGGGTATCAGTGCGTCGGCACCAAGTTCCGCGCTTCTGTTAAGGCTTACAGTCGCAAGCAAATTCGCCGCACGCACAGTCTCGGGATGGTTCGGCCCGAAAACGTCGGCCGCCCGCTTGAATGCGAGCGATGCGAGAGACTTCGCCTCTTGCCAGTATTGCGCATCTGCAATCAGGTCCCACTCGGACAGGACCTGGGCATAGTTGATCATGCTGGAAAGCGTGACCGGACTATCGCTGCCATAGGCCTCCAGACTGCCGCGGTAGGCCAGATCGGCGTAGGTCATGGCATCCTCGAGAGTGAGCGTCCCGTCGTAACCCATGTATTCGCCCTCTGCGATCGCAACTTCGGCGATGGCATGGCCATAGCGATCATAAGCTTCCAGCGTCTGCGGGGCGTTTTCTCCGAAACGCTCGCTGCGCAGCCACATGACGCGGTTCAGCAGCGGCACCGCCTCCTGCCCCTCCCCGATGTCGGCGAGCACGAAAGCATAATCCGCCAGCGCATCGGTCGCGAACGGATGCTCGACACCCAGCTCTCCCTCTGCCAGCGCCAGGGCGCGTTGCAGGAGGCCGCGCGCCTGTGTCTGCTGGCCCAGCGCGCGCAAGTTGCGGGCGTGATTTCGCAGCGCAGCGGCGTATTCGATGCTGCCTTGCGCGCCCGAACCATCAAGCTGCGCCAGCAACGCCGCGCTGGCATCGCGCGCTCCGGCAAAATCGCCGGCGGCGAAGTTCTCGTCCGAGGCGGCTGCCAAACTCTGGGCATCGCTGTCCCATATCGCTGGATCGAACGACACCTGTGCGAAGGTGCCGACATCTTCACCCGCTTCGTTCGCGGTTCGTACGAAGCGATCGAGAGTGCAGGTCAGGCTGGACCGGCCCAGCGGATGCCAGATGACGTCGATCTCGCCTGTTTCGGGATTGTATTCGCCCTCACTTGTCTCGGCCAGCCACGCATTGTCCGCAATGTAATGGCTTGGTTCGATCACGCCGAACGCGTTCGGCTCAAGCCCCTCCTCGAAAGCGACACCCAGCTTGAACAGTGCCTGATAAACCGGCACGTGTTCCTGCGAGAAGAAGACGCGGCGATCCTCGTAACTTATCTCGATATTGGTAACCGTGAGCCCGCCTGCCTGCATGTTTACCGGCTGCGAACTGCGCAGTGCAGTCTCCACTCCGTTGTCGAATGTGCGCCTGTCGAAACCCAGTTCCTCGACCTCGGCATCGAAGCGAGCCTGCAACTCGTCGAACATTGCATCCAGTGTCGGGCCGAAGGTGCAGGTCTCCGCATCGAAGGCAAAATCGTCGACAGCCTGTGCACTCGCCGACACGGGAAGTGCGAAGCTGCCGGCCAAAATAGCCAAAGCCGCACACCGAACTGCACTTCGGCCTGAAACTAATTGCACGAACAGATGCCCCCACCGCAGATCGCTGATGCGAAATGCAGCAAGCACGCGCGGTGATGTCAACCGACGAAGAGGTTTCGTAATCGCTGGAAACTGGTGGAGCCGAGCGGGATCGAACCGCTGACCTCGTCATTGCGAACGACGCGCTCTCCCAACTGAGCTACGGCCCCGTTCCAGTATCGCATTACTCGCAGGGCTACGCTGCCTGCCCAGAGGAAGGCCATTTAACGTGTGGCGAAAAAGCATGGAAGGGGGAATTTACGCCCCCTGCCAAGTCAGTTGTCGCCTTCGTTCGGAACGGGCTGGACCACGGGCGTGCTGGCCGAAGTCTCGTCGACATTGATGACGGGAATCATCGCACCGGTCTCGCTGTCGGGCACGGCCACTGTGTCGTCCGGCACATAGCCCTGTACCGCCACGCCTGCCGCGCGCTGCTGCGCGGGCGTTCCGTATAGCGCCACCCACCCCGGTTGCGATGCGCCGTAGCGCGCACCGTAGCGGCGATCCCAGTCGGTGGAGGCCGTCTGGTAGTTCTCGTAGGCGGAATAGAACTGCTCGAACGCCATTTCGTAGCGTTGCAGGCCGCTCATCGCGAAGGTGGAGAAGTCAGCCGGCCGATTGGCGAGATAGTCGTTCGCCACTGCGAGCGCCGCATTGCAGAAGTGCGAACGCGCCGGTGGCGAGGCGAAGTAGTTGTACATGCTGGTGGAGTGCGATTCCCGCATGCGGATAGCCGCACGGCGCACGCTGCTGCTGGAAGTCGACTGGCCAGCGTTCGCCAGTTCATCGCGCGCCATGGTGCGGAAACGCGATTCAAGCGCATCGTTCGCGGCATCCAGCGTACGGTCTTCAGCGATCAGCATCTGGCCGTAGGCTTCCAGGATCGGCGCATGCACATCGCGCATGCAGTTGAGAGCGGCAACGTTCCAGCCGGAGCGGAAGTGCCAGATCGCCTCGTTGGTATCGAGGCCGGTGTTGATCGTTTGGCGCGTACCAAGTGCGTCCTTCTGCGGAATTTCCATTCGGTAGGCCGCCTGCGGCGGCGGAACCGGGCGGTAGGGAATGGCCTCTACCACGGGCGGCGGCGGCGGAGGCGGAGGCGGCGGAGGCGGCGGAGGCGGTGGTGTGGCGCAGGCTGCCAGCAGCGCGATACCGGTGGCCGCCGCAATGGCGCGGATTGTCAGTGGGGGCTTGGTCATCGTCTTGCGCACAATTCCTCTCGCGCTGCAGTGCTCGGCCTGCAGCTTGGTTAACAGCATAATGGTTTAGCGTTCTGAGCGAACAAAGAAAATGCCCGGAATGCAGTATTGCACTCCGGGCATCCTGTTTTCGATTCAGCCTGCCGTAACAGGCGGCTTCGTTCGCGATCCTATTCGCGGGCGGCGCCCATGAAGCGCAGCAGGAAGAGGAACATGTTGATGAAGTCGAGATACAGCGTCAGCGCGCCCAGCACGACCATCTTGCCCAGCGGGAATGCCGCTGCGGCAGACGGGTTCGTCATCTTCACCTGCGAGATGTAGATGTATTCCTGCTTCAGGCGCTGCGTGTCATAGGCGGTAAGACCCGCGAAGATCAGCACACCAAGAGCGGAAATCGCCAGTTCCAGACCGGGCGAACCGATCAGGAAAGCGTTCAGCAGCGAAGCCACGATCAGGCCGACAACACCCATGATGAGGAACGAACCCCAACCCGAGATATCCTTCTCGGTGGTGTAACCCCACAGGCTGAGACCGGCGAAAGCGCCAGCGGTGGCGAAGAAGGTCATCGCGATGGAAGCGCCGGTATAGACGAGGAAGATCGTCGACAGCGACAGGCCCATCAGCACCGCAAAGCCCCAGAACATCGCCTGAAGCGTGCCGGTGGAGAAGCGATCGCGGCCAAAGCTCATCGCGAACACGATGGCGAGCGGCGACAGCATGACCAGCCACATCAGCGGACCCTGTGCGAACTGCACGGCCAGTCCGCTCTGCGCGGTCAGCAGTGCGACGATGCCGGTCAGCAGCACGCCCGATGCCATGTAGTTGTAGATCGAAAGCATGTGCTTGCGCAGGCCTGCGTCGAAGGTCGTACGGCCAGCGACATCACCCGTCTGGCTCGGCGACGTACCAAAGCCCTGACGGGACTGCTGGTTGTCGTTCCAATTTGCCATGTTTTCCAAAACTCCTTTGGCCCGGCCTCACAAAGCGGACCGGATTGACTACAATATCGGCATATTGCGAGCGATTTTCAAGGAAAACCGGACGGTTTTACCGTTGCCTTGGGTTCACCCTGAAAACGGCTCAATCGCGGGCTTCGCGGGCCATTTCGACGCTGCGATCGCGGGCTGCGCGAAGGCATTTGGTCATCAGCTGGATCATCGCCTGGTCCTCGTCCAGCACATCCAGCCCCTTGCGGGTGACGCCGCCCGGACTTGCGACCATGTCGGCCAGCTTGCCCGGATCGTGCTCGGACTGGGAAGCGAGAGCGGATGCGCCTTCGGTCATCGCGATGGCCAGTTCGCGTGCCTGATCTTCCTCAAGACCAAGCCGGACAGCAGCCACTTTCAGCGCGTCGATGAAGCGATAGACGAAGCCCGGTCCGCTGCCAGCCAGCGCGGTGACGAGGTCGAAGCGATCTTCGCCCACCCAGCTGGGAGTGCCGAGGTGCGCCATGAATGCGTGCAGCTCTTCGCGGCCCTCTTCGTCCAGCCCCTGTTCGGCCAGCGCCACGGGGGCCTTGCCCAGCGACACGGCGAGGTTCGGCATCACACGAACGACAGAACCGGCATCGGGAAAGTTCTTGGCCAGCGTATCGAGCTGCACACCGGCGAGAATGGAAAGGATCGTCGTGTGCGGGCCGACGAGTTTCTGCAGAACCGGCGCGACATCGCCCAGCATCTGCGGCTTCACCCCCAGCAGAATGGCATCAAACGTGCCTTCCGTGGGGAGTTCGCGCTGCACGGGAATATCGCCGGGCAGGGTTTCGCGATTGGGATCCATGACGGTGAAGGTCTTCGCGGGAACGCCGCCCTTCAGCCATCCTTCGAGCATTGCTCCGGCCATGTTGCCGCAGCCAACCATGAGTATCGAGTCGTATGTCATAGCGGAATGACTTGGCACTCTTTCCAGCGAAATCAAGCTTCGCCGGCGGCATCCACCAAAGCAGCGTCCAGCGCCTCGCGCGGGGTCTTGTCACCCCACAGCACGAACTGGAAGGCGGGATAGAAGCGGTCGCACTCGGAAATGGCCGTCTCGACCGCCATCTGCGCCATGTCGAGGCTGAGCATTCCGTCATCACCCAGCATCAGGCCGTGGCGATAGAGGATCACCCCGCCCTGCGACCACATATCGAAATGACCCAGCCAGAGCTGTTCGTTGATGCGCGAGAGAAGCTCGTAGGCCTCACGCTTCTTGCCTTCGGGCACGCGGATTTCAGGGAGGCAGAGGATCTGCAGCACCTTGTCCTCGGTGCGCCAGATGCCGCGCACCTGATAGGTCGTCCAGGCACCGGGCACCTCGCCCGTCACCTCGTCGTCGCTCACCTGTTCGGTCGTCCAGCCGTGCGCCTCGAAAAACGCCGCCAGCATCTCGACAGGAGCCGCGTCGTGGCTCTCCTCGATCATTTCGCGCGGAGTGGTCATTGCGATGAAGCCTGCCAATTCGTCATGTGGTGCTTAATGCAGTGGCAACCATCCGGCACGCAATCGCGCGGCGCCAGTTCGCCGTGCAAAACCAATCTCGCTTGTTGGCAAGATGTGAACAAGGCTCGGGATAACTTGGGCACAAGTCACCCGGACCATCAATCAAGCGATTGAATTTCCTCGCCTTCACGGCTGGTGAAGCGGAAGGTACTGACACCCTCGCCTGCGAGCGAACTGACCATTTCCTGCGCCTCGTCTGCGCTGGCGAAGGGGCCGGTCAGCAGACGATTGGTCTGCCCCCACGGCGCGATGAAAGCCTCCGCATCGTCCAGCAGGTCACCGGAATTGCGCTTGATGCGCCGCCAGTCGAACCGGAATGCACCAGTGTCCTGCCCCGTGGCGACCTGCACCCAGTGGCGCGAAGGATGCGCTGGTGGAGGCGGCGGGGTCGGCGCAGGCCTTTCGCGCGGAGGATCGATCGTGGTGATGTCCACCGCGCCTGCCGTGGACGGAACGGGCGCCGAATCGAGCGTGAAGTCCGAAAAAGCTTCGGCAAGGCCGACCTGCTCTGGCTCGCGTGCCGTCGCCGCGGAATTGTTGGCGGGCAAGGTATCGCTGAGCGAGAACGAAGGCTGCGCCTCGTTCGCTTCGACAAACGCAGGTTCGGTTCCGAGTGTCGCGACCACCTGCGGCTCTGGTTCCTGCACCGTTTCCTGTACCGCCGGTTCGGGCGCTTCCCGCACCACCGGCGGCAATTCACGCGATGCTGGCGCAGCGGGTGCGGGGGCCTGCTCGTTGATAGCCTGCGCCAAAGCGGATGCTGGCTCTACCGCCGGTAATTCCTCTTGAGAGCGTGCGCTGGCACCAGTCGCTGGTCCAAGCGGTTCTCCGCGCGGCTCGAGCCGCTCGCTCGCTGGCGCGGGGCGCGGCGCTGTTTGCGGCGACGCAGTCTCGCCCTGATCGGTGTAGGAGGCGATTTCCGCCGTATCGCGGCCCACCTCGTTCGCTGCCGGAAAGCGCCCCAGATTGGCGGCTGCCGCCTGCTGCGCGCGTGTCAGGCGCGGCATGTAACGGAAATAGGGTGCGAGACGCTGCGACAGGCGCGGCGGGAGCATCGTCTCGGCAATGGCGATGGCTTCCTCGTCCCTTCCCCTGATTGCCATCACGAAGGCGCGGGTGCGATAGGCAGCGCGGTCCTGTCGTTGCAGCAGCGGCAGGAGTGTCGCTTCCGACGCATCGGCATTACCGCCAATAGCGTAGCTGAGCGCGAGGCGGCGCAGAACTTCGGGGCTTTCCTCCTGTGACAGGGCAAGACGATAGAGCCTTTGTGCGCGGTCGTTTCTGCCGACGAGGTCATAGGCAAGACCGCGTTCCGCCGCGTGGGGCGCCATGTGCTCTCCAGCGGCCTCTGCATTGCGGAAAAGTTGCAGCGCCGTCACCGCTTCGCCGCGGCGCACCGCGACCAATGCAAGCCCGACGAGCACGCGGCCGTCGTCCGGGTCGACAGCCTGCGCGCGACTGAAGAAGCCGAGCGCTGCGCTGACATCGTTCAATTGCAGCGAAGCACGGCCGGCAGCCACCAGCGCAGGCACGCTTTCAGGGTTGCGTGAAAGTCGTCGCAGCGCGTCGCTCAGTTCCTCCTGCGCCGGATCGGGCAGGGCCTGGACGACCTCCTGCGCCTGCACTGCCGCGCCTCCGGCCAGTGGCAGGAAAGCGGCGGCAGCACAGCTGCAGGCAAGCAGGGCGGAAAATCTGGGAGGCAAGCGGATCATTCGCCGCCCACTATACAGCCCTCGCTGAATGTTGCGAGAACAGTCCAACCGATTTTGTGCCCGCTTTACTGGTTGTTCTGGCGTCCGAGGAAGCGCGGAATGCGCATCGAGCCACCGCGATCCTCTTCATCCTCGTCCTCGTCATCCTCGGCGTCGGGAGCCTGACGGGACAGGTTGGCCATACGCTCGAACAGCGTGGAACCGCCCGAGGGAGGAGCGCTTGGTGCAGCGGGAGCAGGAGCGGCAGGCGCGGCATCTTCGCCTTCCTCCGATGCTCCACCACCAAGCATGCGCGCACGGCGACCGGACTGCGGAGCCACCGGCTCATCCGCTTCGGCGAGGCGACTGGCATCGAGCAGCAGTTCGTCCTGTCCGGCATCGTCTTCCTCTGGCTCGGGCTCGGACTCGGCCTCCTGAGTGAGATCGAAAGTCCCTTCATCATCGAAGACGGCAGCCGGTTTCTTCTCTTCCGAAGCACCGAAGCCTTCTTCCTCGCCCATGCCATAGCCGCTGTCGTCGGCCGGGGTCGGCATGTCTTCTTCGCTATCTGAATCGTAGGCTTCCGGCACGGCAGGCTGTTCGTCTGCAACGTCGTCTGCCTCGTCCGTCATGGCGAGATCGAGCGTGTCGTCATCGTCATCGCTAGCGGAGAAATCGTCTTCCGGTTCCTCGGCAGGCACTTCCGCCGGGATCGCCAGGCCTGGCTTGCGCGGACCACGCGCGGTCGAGAGGTCGAGCGGGCGCGCGGTATCCTGCGCCATGGTGCCCGTCTGCTCGATACCCGTGGCGACCACGGATACGCGGATCTTGCCGTCGAGCTCGGGATTGAACGCCGAGCCCCAGATGATGTTCGCTTCGGGATCGACCAGTTCGCGAATGTGGTTCGCGGCCTCGTCCACTTCCAGCAGCTTCATGTCCTCGCCGCCGATGATCGAGATGATCACGCCCTTGGCGCCCTGCATCGACACGCCGTCGAGCAGCGGGTTGGCGATGGCGTGTTCGGCAGCTTCCAGCGCGCGATTGTCACCCTCGCCCTCGCCCGTGCCCATCATGGCCTTGCCCATTTCGCCCATGACGGAACGAACGTCGGCAAAGTCGAGGTTGATGAGGCCCGGCATCACCATCAGGTCGGTGATGGAGCGGACGCCCTGCTGCAGCACTTCGTCTGCCAGCATGAAGGCTTCCTTGAAGGTCGTCTCCGCCTTCGCCACCAGGAACAGGTTCTGGTTCGGGATGACGATCAGCGTGTCGACGTGCTTCTGCAGTTCCTCGATGCCGCTTTCGGCAGAGCGCATGCGGCGCGTGCCTTCGAACAGGAACGGCTTGGTGACGACGCCGACGGTCAGGATGCCCTTGTTGCGCGCGGTCTGCGCGATCACGGGGGCAGCGCCTGTGCCGGTACCGCCGCCCATGCCTGCAGCGATGAAGACCATGTTCACGCCTTCCAGCGCGCGCTCGATGTCTTCGACAGTTTCTTCAGCGGCTGCACGGCCCACTTCGGGGCGCGAGCCTGCACCCAGACCCTGCGTGATATCCGGACCAAGCTGGATGCGATGTTCAGCCGTGGAGCTGTTGAGCGCCTGCGCGTCGGTATTGGCGACGATGAAGTCGACACCTTCGATTTCGGCCTCGATCATGTTGGCAATCGCATTGCCACCTGCCCCGCCAACGCCGATTACCGTAATCCGGGGGCGCAGTTCTTCCACTGAAGGCGGGCCAATATTGATGCTCATTGTGTAGTCTCCTGGGCAGGTCTCGGATTTCTGCCATCCGTATCCTTGCCATAAAGGTTAATTCTAAAGGATGCTGTCGCTCACGCTATCCACAGTTTGAAACGCCTAGAAATACTCACGCATCGCGCTCCAGGCGCGCATCAGAGTCGTGAGCGGGCCATAGCTGCCGGTCGTGGTAAACCGCGATCCGATCGCTCGAATGTCTACAGGGTCCTCCGCCGCATAGAGCACGAGGCCCGCCAGGGTCGCGAAACCGGGCGAACTGTGCGCTTCGGGAAGGCCCTTCAACGCCACCGGTTTGCCGATGCGAACCGGCACGCCGAGAACGCCCTGCGCATAATCGGCAAGGCCCGAAAGCTCCGCGCCGCCGCCCGTTATCACGACCTGCCGCGCGCTGGAACCCGGCGCACTGCCGGTAAAGCCCATGGAATCCAGTGCCTTGCCGACGTCACTCATCAACATGTCGAGCTCGCCCGTAATCACGCCGATCAGGTCGGAGCGCGGCACCTGCCCGCTGGCATCGCCGCCGCGCGCCACGGGGCGAGCACCGTCTTCGGCAGGCGTTGCCACGGGGATCATCTCGCGGTGATCGGTCGGGCTGGCGATGGCCGAACCGGACACGCATTTCAGACGCTCGGCCTGGAAGCGGCGGATCGAGAAGGCGGAAGCGATGGCATCGGTTATATCGTTCGACCCACGCGGAATGGCGGTGAGGCCGACCAGCATACCGCCTGCATAGACGGAAACATTGGTCACTTCCCCGCCCAGTTCCACCATGGCAACGCCCAGATCGCGCTCCTCTGCGGTAAGGCAGGCATATCCGGTGGCGAGAGGCGAAGCGACGACTCCCTCCACATCGAGGTGCGCGTTCTGCACCGCCTCGGTGACGTTTCGCACGGGTGCACCGTCAGCCAGCATGACGTGAACGTCCACGCCGAGCCGGTCTGCATGCAGGCCCTTGGGATTGGAAACGCCGTGCGCTCCGTCGAGGAAATAGCAGGCAGGCTGCGCGTGCAGCACGGAGCGGCCATCAGGTTCGAGAGACTCGCGCGCGGCGACCAGCAGCGCCTCGATATCCTCTTCTTCGACGCGGCGACCGCCAATGCCGATTTCCACGGGGCGTATTTCACTGGCGAGGCCTGCGCCCGAACAGCCGATCCACACCGAATCGACGCTGGTGCCGGCCAGCTTCTCGGCCCGTTCCAGTGCGTCGCGAACGGCGTAGGTTGCCCCTGCCATGTCCACGACATAACCGCGTTTGATGCCCTGGCTGGCACGGTGGCCGCTGCCCAGCACCTGCATTTCGCCGTCCTCCGTAAGGGCGGCGATCATGGCAGAGACGCTGAAGGAACCGACATTCACCGCGCCGAACACGCGGGCAATCCGCTGGTTGCCTGACATCAGGTTTCCTCCCCTTCTTCCTGCGCCTGCATGGAAAGTTCCTGCCGCTCGCTGCGGCCGGGTACATTCATGTACATGCGCGGCGGATTGCGCATGTCGAAACTGGCAACTTCGCCGCCGATCAGGCGATGCACGCCGTCGGCCTGAGCGAAGCTGATGAGGGCCGCGGCAGAACGATCAACGCCCTGCGGCAGCGCGAGACGCTGATCCGTATCGAATGTCAGGTTCCAGCGGCGATTGCCGACCCATTCGGCACCCGTCACCTTGCCTTTCAGCGCGGGGGCTGCGTCCAGCAGCACTTCGAGCGCCTCGACCTGCCCTTGCGCACCCGGCCCTTCGATTAGGAGGTATTCCGATGCATCGGCCCGCGAGATCGGCTCCAGCTCGACGCCCGTTGGGTCGATCAGCATCAGCCGGTCCGCGCGGCGCAAGACAGCGTGCGGTTCACGCTCCACGATGTCGACTTTCAGCACGTCGGGCAGCTGGCGCGATACGCGCGCGTCCTTCACCCATGGCAGGCCGAGCAATTCCTCGCGCAGCCCATCCATGTCGACGCGCGTCATGGCGAGATCGCGCTGGCCGAAGGCGCGTTCGTGCACCAGCATCTCGTTCATGCGATCAGTGCCCTGAACGGTGACGGAGCGCAGCTTGAAACCGGCATTGCTGGCGACGTGGGCAAAGCGATCTGATGCAACGGCAGTCGCCCCGGAAGCCTGCGCCAGCCAGCCAAGCCCTACCAATGCGCCGCCAAGGATCAGGACGGTAAAGGTCTTCTGCAACTGCTCCTCGGTAAAGGGCAGCAAACCGAGCATCCGGCCAAGGATCGACTGCCCCTGCTTGCGCGCGGAGCGGACCTTGCGGCTGGTGCCCTGTGCGCGGGCCTGTCGCCGCACGCCCTTGGTGTTGCGAGTGTTAGTCCTGGCCATCGCCCAGCCTTCCGGCGCGTCGCAGCGCATCCTCGACTACCATCTCGCAAAGTTCAGGATATTCGATGCCGCAATACTTCGCCTGCTCCGGCACGAGGCTGAGCGGCGTCATGCCCGGCTGGGTGTTCGTTTCCAGCAGGAACAGACCATCCTCGCCGCGCTCGTCATCCCAGCGGAAATCCGAGCGTGAGACGCCGCGGCAACCGAGCCTGCGGTGCGCCTGCATGGCGTATTCGAGGCACAACCGTTCTATCTCCGGCGGCAGGTCTGCCGGGAAAATATGCTGCGTGCGGCCTTCGGTGTACTTGTTCTCGTAATCGTAGAACCCGCTCTCCACGATCAGCTCGGTAACGCCCAGCGCGCGCGTGCCAGTGGGTGTGTCGATCACGGCGGTGGTGAGTTCGCGGCCACGGATGAACGGCTCTGCCAGCAGGGTGGCGAAATCCTGCCACGGCCCCTTGGCATCGCGGCTGATCGGATTGCCGCAGTTGCTGTCGTCGGTAACGATGGCAACACCTACGGAGGAACCTTCGTTGACGGGTTTCAGCACATAGGGCCGCGCGATCGGGTCGCCTTCGTAGAGTTCTTCCGAACGCACCACTCGCCCACCGGGCATGGGGATGCCATGCGGCACCAGCGCGTGCTTCGTCAGTTCCTTGTCGATGGCGATCACCGAAGTGGCGAGGCCAGCATGTGTGTAGGGAATGCCCATAAGGTCGAGCATGCCCTGAACCGTACCATCTTCACCCGGCGCACCGTGGAGCGCGTTGAACACCACGTCTGGAGCGGCTTCGCGGATCTTCGCGGCAACGTCGCGGTCCATGTCGAGGCGGGTGACGCGGTAGCCCTTGCCCTCCAGAGCGTCGGCCACGCCCTTGCCGGACGAGAGCGATACGTCGCGCTCGTTCGCCCAGCCGCCCATCAGGACGAGGATATGCAGGTCTTTGGGCAAACTCGTCATGTCAGGGCCGCCCCACTCGCTTGATTTCCCATTCCAGCGTCACGCCGGTCTTTTCCGCCACGCGGCGACGCACATCCTCGCCCAGACCCTCGATATCGGAGCTGGTGGCCTCGCCGGTGTTGATCAGGAAATTGGTGTGCTTCTCGCTCACTTGCGCGCCGCCCATGGTGAGGCCGCGGCAACCGGCTTCGTCGACCAGCTGCCATGCCTTGCCGCCCTCGGGATTCTTGAAGGTGGAACCGCCCGTCTTGGTGCGAAGCGGCTGCGAATTTTCGCGCTCTTCGGCAATCCTGTCCATTTCCGCGCCGATTTCCTTGGGATCGCCCGGCACGCCCTTGAAGCGCGCGGCGACCACGATGGCTCCATCGGGCAGACGCGAATGGCGATAGGAATAGTCAAGGTCTTCCACCGGCAACGTCACGAGTTCACCGCCGGGCAGCACAACGTCGCAATCGATCAGGATGTCGGCCACTTCGCGCCCGTAGGCGCCGCCGTTCATCCGCACGAAGCCGCCAACGGTGCCGGGAATACCGCGCAGGAATTCGAGGCCCGCGATGCCAGCATCGCGCGCTTGCGAGGCGACCAGAATGCCCGGCGCGCCGCCGCCGCATTCCACCACGCAGTCTCGCTTTACCTCGACACTGGAGAACGGCTTGCCAAGGCGCACGACCACGCCGGGAACACCGCCGTCACGGATAATAAGATTGGAGCCGAGGCCCAGCGCCATCACCGGCGTTTCGCGCTCCAGCTTGCCGAGGAAATTGACGAGATCATCGAGGTCGGCAGGCTCGAACAGCCAATCGGCCTTGCCGCCGCTCTTGAACCAGACGAGCTTTGCCAGCGGCGCATCGGCTTTCAGATCGCCGCGCACGCCGGTCGGCACAATGCCGTCAGGACCGGGAGCCTCGTCGGCACCCGGCGCTTCTGCGCTGCGCATCTGTTCGTCCGGTTGCGTCATGTTCGTCATGCGCCCTCCGCGGCGCGAATTTTCGTTACGTCGTCGGCCAGCGAGGCCGCCCACTTGGTGATGTCGCCCGCACCGAGGCAGACGAGCAGGTCGCCCGCCTTGAGATCACTGGCCAGCTTGCGGGCAAGGTCGTCATACCCCTCCACCGCCTGTGCATGTCGATGGCCGCGAGCCTTGAGGCCTTCCACCAAAGCGTGCTCGTCCACTCCAGTAATCGGGTCTTCCCCGGCGGCATAAACGGGCGCCGCGTAGACGAGGTCTGAATCGCCGAACGCGCCCTGGAAATCCTCCAGCAGATCACGCAGGCGCGTATAGCGGTGCGGCTGCATCACGGCGACCACCCGCCCACTCGCCGCATCGCGCGCAGCGGACAGGACAGCGCGAATTTCGACCGGGTGATGGGCATAGTCGTCGATCACGCGCACTTCGTGCTCACCAAAGCAGGTGATCGTGCCGACATGGCTGAAGCGCCGCCGCACGCCTCCAAAGCGCGAGAAACCCTCGCGGATCGAGTCTGCCGTGCAGCCCATCTCCAGCGCCACGGCAATCGCCGCGCAGGCGTTCTGCACATTGTGGCGGCCCGGCATTGGCAGTTCGATATTGGCAATGCGGGTCTCGTTGCCGTCGCGGTCCGTCTGCACGGCGTCAAAACGGGTGGAGCCGCCGACCGGCTCGATATTCTCCGCCCGCACGTCAGCATGAGGAGAGAAGCCGTAGGTAATCACACGGCGATCGCGCACTTTGGCGATGACGTTGCGGACCTCGTCATGATCGAGGCACAGCACCGCCGCGCCGTAGAAGGGCACGTTCTCGATGAACTGGACGAAAGCATCCTTCACCGCGTCGAAGCTGCCGTAGTGATCGAGATGCTCAGGGTCGATATTGGTGACGACGGCAATGGTGCCATCGAGGCGCAGGAAACTGCCGTCGCTCTCGTCGGCCTCCACCACCATCCACTCGCTGTCGCCCAGCCGCGCGTTGGAGCCGTAGCTTTCGATGATACCGCCGTTGATCACGGTGGGATCGACGCCGCCTGCATCCAGCAGGGTCGCAACCATGCTGGTGGTTGTCGTCTTGCCGTGCGTACCGGCGACCGCGACGGTCTTCTTCAGTCGCATCAGTTCGGCCAGCATTTCCGCGCGGCGCACCACGGGAATGCGCTTTTCCAGCGCGGCGACGACTTCGGGATTGGTGCGCTTCACGGCGGTTGAAGTCACCACCACGGCAGCATCGCCAATGTTGGCAGCGTCGTGACCGATAAATACGTCGATGCCGCCTTCGCGCAGCGCCTGTACGCGCGCGCTTTCGGCAATATCCGAGCCCTGCACGCTGTAGCCGAGGTTCGCCATGACCTCTGCAATGCCGGACATGCCGATCCCGCCGATGCCGACGAAGTGGATCGTGCCGATATCGGTGCCAACGCCCTTCATCGCGCGCTATCCCGCGAAGAGCCGTTGACGGCCGCTTCCTGCGAAGCGCCGCGGACGTTGTTCTCACCCACGCGGATCACGTCCATCATGTCTGCCCCGCCAAAGCTTTCGACAAGGTCGGCAAGGTCGCTTGCGGCATCAGGCCTGCCGCAGTTCCATGCAGCGTGCGCGGCGTTGGCCAAAGTCTCGGGGCGCTGCGCCATGGCTGCGATCTGCTTGGCCAGTTCCTTGGCGGTGAATCCCGTCTGCCGGATGGAGCGCGCCCCGCCCGCTTTCACGATCTCGCGCGTGTTGGCAGCCTGGTGATCGTCCGTCGCGATGGGCAGAGGCACGAGGATCGCCGGACGGCCAACGGCGGTCAGTTCGGCAATGGTGGACGCGCCGGCGCGGCCGATGAACAGGTGTGCATCGGCAAGGCGCGCGGACATGTCCTCGAAATAGGTGCCGAGTTCTGCCGGAATCTCGTGGTTGGCGTAGCGTTCGCGCACGGCGTCCAAATCTTCCGGGCGGCACTGCTGCGTCACCTGCAGGCGATTGCGCAGCGCAGGCGGAAGCATCGAAAGCCCGTCGGGCACGACTTCCGAAAGCACGCGCGCTCCCTGGCTGCCGCCAGTCACGAGCACGCGGAAAATGCCGTCTTCTGTGAAGGCGGGAAATTCCTCATCGCGCAGGGCCAGCACGCCGGGACGCACGGGATTGCCCACAAGCACGGTCTTGCTTTCGTGCTTGGGCTTCAGCCGGTCGACATCGGGATAGGACAGCGCAATCGCGTCCACCCGCCCAGCCATCAGTCGATTGACGCGGCCCAGCACCGCGTTCTGTTCGTGGATCACCGTAGCAATGCCGGAAGCCTGCGCGCCCAGCAGGGCGGGCAGCGCGGGATAGCCGCCGAAACCGATCACGGCTGTCGGGTTGAATGTCTCATAGAGGCGCTGCGACATGGCGCGCCCTTCCAGCACCGCCTTGATCGCGGCGGGCCAGCGCAGCGGGTTCTTGCCGAAACGGCCTGCAGGCAGGACGTGCGCGGTCAGGAAATCGGGCTTGCCGGGAATGGCCTTGCCGCGCTCGTCCGTAATCAGCGCGACGTGGTGGCCGCGCCGTTCGAGTTCGTGGGCAAGCGCGAAGGCTGGCGTAAGGTGGCCGCCGGTGCCACCGGCAGCGAGAACGAAATGGCGAGAAGAGCTGGTCATCGATCCTCCTCCTTCTCCAATGCATCACGCATGTCGAAAGGTTCCCGCACTAGGAAAGGATTGCGCCGCGTTACCGCCAGCAGCAGCCCCACAGTGAAGCACTGGGCTATTGTCGACGATCCGCCGTAACTCACCAAGGGCAGGGTCATGCCCTTACTGGGGAAAAGCTGCAGGTTGACGAGAATATTGATGAAGGCCTGCCCGCCGAACAGCGCAATCAGGCCGCTGGCGGCTAGAATGATGAACAGGCGGTCCTCGTCCACCAGCCGGATCAGCACGCGCAGGATGATTGCGAGGTAGAGGATCACCACGATCGCGCAGACGATCAGGCCAAGCTCCTCGCCGATCACGGAGAAGATGTAGTCCGTATGCGCTTCTGGCAGGCGCATCTTGTTGTCGCCCAGCCAGAAGCCGCTGCCCGTCCATCCGCCGCCTGTCAGCGTGCGGTTGGCAAGGTCGACATGGTCATAAGCAGAGGGGCCACCGAAGAAGGAATCGATGCGGTTGCGGGCGTTGTCATACAGCAAGTAGGCGAGCAGCATGCCGGCAATACCGCCACCCATCAGCATGCCGATGCGTTGCAGCGGCAGGCCGGCAAGCATCACCATCACCAACCACGCCCCGATGAAGAGAATGGCGGCACCAAGGTTCGGCTGCATCATCAGCAGCACGGCGATCACGCCCACCAGCGCGCCGGAAATACCGATTACCGGCAGCTTCGGGTCGCGCAGCTTCCACGAGAGAATCCATGCCAACGTAATGGCAAAGGCGGGCTTCAGGAATTCGCTCGGCTGCACGCCGAGACCGAAGCGAATCCAGCGCTTTGCGCCGTTCACTTCGTAGCCGACGAAAGGCACCAGAATGAGCAGGAACAGCATCGCACCTGCCATAAGGATTGTGCCGCGCCGAAGCATTTCGCGCGGCACCAGCGAGGTGCCGACCAGCACCAGCAGCCCAAGCGCCTGCCATCGGACATGCGCCCAGAAGAAGTAGAGGTCCGGCAGGTCCGTCTCGGACGTCGAGAGGCGATGCGCGCTGGCTGGCGATGCGGCTGCCACGGCCAGGGTGCCGACGGCCATCAACAGCAGGACGAAGAACAGCAGCCAGCGATCGATCTCGCGCCACCAGATGCGAAACTCGCGCTTCCGATCTTTCGGAAGGCGCGGAGTGCGCTTCTCGCTACCCCCGCTGCGCGGGATGTAGATGGGCTGCGAACTCATGCCGCCGACCTCGAATCGAAACCGCATTCAGACGCGGTGGCATCGCAGCCGATACTCGCGGCGAGATCACGGAAGGTATCTCCGCGCACTTCGTAGTCACGGAACTGGTCGAAGCTGGCACAGGCGGGGCTGAACAGGATCACATCGCCGGGCTTGGCGGCGGCCACGCTCCGCGAGACGGCTTCTGCCAGCAGCTCGCACCGCTCAACCTTCACGTAAGGCTCCAGCAAGTCGGCGAACATCGGGCCGGCCTCACCGATGGTGTAAGCGCACACGACGTTGCTGAAATGCGGCTTGCAGTCGTTGAGGTTGTCTTCTTTCGCCAAGCCACCGCAGATCCAATGAACGCGCGGCTTGTCGCCTTCCGGCGGATAGGCCGCCAGCGCAGGCGCGGTGGAGGCGGGGTTGGTCGCCTTGGAATCGTTGACGAACAGCACGCCGCCGCATTCGCCCATCCGCTCCATCCGGTGGGGCAGGCCACCGAAGGTCGCGAGGCCAGCCAGCACCTGATCGCGCGACAGGCCCATTCGCTGCGCGAGCGCGGCGGCAATGGCGGCGTTCTGCAGGTTGTGCGGCCCTTGCAGACTGGGCCAGTCCTTCTGGAACGGCTCCCACGCCCAGGCATCGACGCACACGGCCAGCCCGTCAGGACGGCGTGCAGCCTCGGCCTGCTGTATCGCGCTGGTCGGCGCGTCGGCACAACCGAACACGGCGAACTGCCCTGCCCCCTGCATCGTGAACAGTCGCCCCTTGGCAAAAGCATAAGCGGCGAAGTCGTCGTAGCGGTCGAGGTGGTCGGGCGTGATGTTGATCAGTGCCGCCGCCTCGCAGGCGAGTGAACGGGTAAGGTCGATCTGGTAGCTCGACAGCTCGAACACGTAGACGCCGCCTTCGGGCAACGGATCGCGGCCAAGCACGGGCAGGCCGATATTGCCGCCCATCAGCGCGGGCACGCCAGCCTCTTCCAGCAGATGGTGGACCAGCGCAGTGGTGGTCGACTTGCCGTTGGTGCCGGTAATGCCGACGACGCGGTGCGGTGGAAGTTCTGCGCGGGCTAGCGCGAAAAGCTCAATGTCACCGATGATCGGCACGCCCGCCAAGCGCGCACGCTCGGCAATCGGGTGTGTATTCAGCGGAACGCCGGGGGATACCACGATACCGTCGAAGCCGGTGAGATCGATTTCCAGAGGGTCGCCGATCTCGCAGCGGCCTTGCAGTTCTGCGCGCGGTTCCTCGCGGCGGTCCCACGCGGTGACGCGGGCGCCGCTGGCCAGCAGCGTCTCCACCGTGGCCATGCCGGAACGCGCAAGACCAAGGACGCAGTAGTGTTTGCCGGAAAAGACCTTGGCCGTGATCACCTGAGCTTCAACGTGGCGAGCCCGATGACAGCGAGCACGATGGCGATGATCCAGAAGCGGATCACGACCTTGCTCTCGCTCCAGCCGAGCTGTTCAAAATGGTGGTGGATGGGAGCCATGCGGAAAACCCGCCGGCCGGTGCGTTTGAACCAGAAGACCTGCACAATGACTGATACCGCCTCGAGCACGAACAGCCCGCCGATGATGGCGAGCACGATCTCGTGGTGGCTGGCAACTGCAATCGCGCCCAGTGCGCCGCCAAGGGCCAGCGAACCGGTGTCGCCCATGAAAACGGCGGCAGGCGGTGCGTTGTACCAAAGGAAGGCAAGGCCAGCGCCCATGATCGCGGTGCACATGATCGCCAGTTCGCCTGCCGAAAGCACATGGGGAATACCGAGGTAGCCGGAGAAGTCAGCACGGCCCACGAGGTAGCAGATCAGTGCGAAGGCACCCGCTGCGATCACGACGGGCATGGTGGCCAGACCGTCGAGTCCGTCGGTCAGGTTCACCGCGTTGCCCGCGCCTACGATCACCGTGGCGGCGAAGGGATAGAAGAACCAGCCAAGCTCCAGTCCGGTATCGGAGAGGAAGGGCAGGTAAAGCGCGGTGGAGCCGACTTCCTGAACGATGATCCAGGTGGCAACGCCTGCAACGATGAACTCGCCCAGCAGACGGACCTTGCCCGACACACCCTTGTGACTGCGCTTCGTCACCTTGTCGTAATCGTCGAGGAAGCCGATCAGGCCAAAGCCCAGCGTCACCGCGAGGCAGGCCCACAGAAACGGGTTGGAAAGATCCATCCACAGGATCATTGAGATCGCCAGCGAAGTGAGGATCATCAGGCCGCCCATGGTGGGAGTGCCGACCTTCTTCTGGTGCGACTCCGGTCCGTCAGCGCGGATCGGCTGGCCCTTGCCCTGCCGCACGCGCAGCATGCTGATGAACTTGGGGCCGATGATCAGGCCGATAAGAAGCGCCGTCATCATTGCCGCGCCGGCGCGGAAGGTCTGATAGCGGACGAGGTTGAAGATCCCCTCGAAATCCAGCATTTCGGCGAGAAAATAGAACATGGGTGCGCGCGTCAGCCTTCCCTGGCCGTGAAGTGGTCCACAACGCGGGCCAGTCCCACCGAGTTGGAGCCCTTCACCAGCACGGCGTCTCCACCGGCCAGGCCGAATTCCTGCAAGGCGGCGATTGCCTCGCCCGCATTATCGCAATGGGCAAAGGTTACGCCCTTGCCAAGCGCGTTGGCAGCGTCTTTCCCCATTTCCCGTGCAAGGGCGAGCATCTCGTCGCCCACCAGCACCGCATGGTCGACATTGGCCGCCAGCAGCGGCTCCAGCAGCTGGGCGTGGAAAGCGGGCGCGAAATCGCCCAGTTCCTTCATGCTGCCCAGCACCGCGATGCGGCGCGTCGCTGGCGTCTGTCCCAGCTGCGCGAGCGTTGCGCGCATGGAAGCGGGGTTGGCGTTGTAGCTTTCGTCGATCAGCAGCGCATGGCCGCCCGGCACCTTGGCGCGCAGGCGAGCGCCACGACCCTTGAGGCCGCCCATTTCGGCCAGAGCGAGACCGGCTGCGCCCATATCGCCGCCAGCGGCGTGGACAGCGGCCATCACGCACAATGCATTGTCGATCCAGTGCTCGCCGGGCTCTGCAACAGTGAAGCACAGGCGCATATCGCCCATCGCCGCCGTCACCAGTGAACCACCGGAACCGTCCGGAACGGCATCGAGCAGGCGCAGGTCGGCATTCTCGCCGCGACCGAACGCGATGATCTTGACGCCCCTCGCCTTGGCCGCATCGCGCAGTTGCTCGAATTGTTCGACGTCGGCGGGGATCACCGCCGTGCCACCCTTTTGCAGCCCTTCAAAGATTTCAGCCTTGGCGGCGGCGATCCCCTCCATCGAACCCAGGTTCTCGATATGCGCGGGCGCGATCGTGGTGATGACGGCAACGTGCGGGCGCACCTGCGCGGTGAGACCGGAAATCTCACCCGCGTGATTCATGCCCATTTCGAACACGCCGAAACGGCTGCGCGGCGGCATACGCGAAAGGCTGAGCGGCACGCCGACATGGTTGTTGTAGCTGCGTACGGAGCGGTGCGCAGCGCCCCGGCTCGTGCGTTCAAGCGCCGTGAAGATCGCTTCCTTCACGCCTGTTTTCCCAACAGAACCGGTAACGCCGACGATCTTGGCGGCAGCGCGATTGCGCGCCGCTTCGGCCAGAGCTTCGAGAGCCTTCGTCGTGTCCTCCACCAGCACGTGCGGATAGTCCACCGCGCGATCCACCAGCGCAGCGGCCGCGCCATTGGCGAAGGCGGCGTCGAGGAAGCGGTGGCCGTCCATCGCCTCGCCTTTCAGGGCGACGAACAAGTCTCCGCCGCGCACGTCGCGGCTGTCCATTTCCACGCCGCTAACCTGAAATTCACCATAAGCAGTCCCGCCGGTAGCAGCAGCGATCTGGTCAGCCGTCCACAGCGCAAGGCGCGCGGTGTCGGACTGGGTGCGCGGCCAGCGCAGCTGTGCGATCGCGGCGCTCATTGGCCTGCCCCTTTCGCCAGTTCGGCTGCACATTCCCGTGCGACGGTCACGTCGTCGAAGGGCAATACCCGCATGTTTTCTCCCGATCCCACGATCTGTCCCTGTTCGTGTCCCTTGCCTGCGACCAGCACGATGTCGTCGCGGCCCGCTTCTGCGATGGCAGCGGCAATGGCTTCGCGCCGTCCGCCGATGTTGCGCGCGGCAGGACCTGCGCCCTGCATCACCTGTTCGCGGATGCTGGCGGCATCCTCGCCGCGCGGGTTGTCATCGGTCACGATTACCAGCTCGCTGCCTGCAGCAGCCGCTTCGCCCATGGGCGCGCGCTTGCCGGTATCGCGGTCCCCGCCCGCGCCGAATACTGTGATGAGGCGTCCGTTCACGTGGGGGCGCAATGCAGCAATCGCTGCGGCAAGGGCATCCGGGGTATGGGCGTAATCCACATAAACGGGCGCGCCGTGCGAAGAAATCACCGCGCGCTCCAGTCGGCCGCGCACGGGCTGGAGGCGGGATACCGCGTCGAACACCTGCGAGGCATCGGTGCCGGTCGCCAGCGCAAGCCCTGCAGAGACCAATGCGTTGGCCACCTGGTAAGCGCCGATGAGCGGAAGGCGGATGGCATGCGCGCGGCCCGCGTGGACGAATTTCAGCTCCTGCCCCAGCGGACTGGGCGTGCGGGCGATCAGGTTAATATCTTTACCTTTTTCGCCAACCGTAAATACCCGCAGGCCGCGCTCTTTCGCGAGGTCGATAACGCGCTGCGACCATTCATCGTCTGCCCAGACGACTGCGGTGCCGCCATCATCAACGACTTCGGAGAACAGGCGCATCTTGGCCGCGAAATAGTCCTCCATATCCTTGTGGTAATCGAGGTGATCGCGGCTGAGATTGGTGAACGCCCCTGCATGAACAGGAAGGCCTTCGTTGCGGTATTGGGAGAGGCCGTGGCTCGACGCTTCATAGGCAACATGCGTCACGCCCTCGCGTGCAAGGCCCGTCATGTTGGATAGGAACGTGACGATGTCTGGGGTGGTCAGACCGGTGGAGACGCTTTCGTCCGGCGTGGTGACGCCCAGCGTGCCGATGCTGGCCGCGCGCTCCCCGCACATGCGCCAGATCTGGCGGGTCATCTCGACGCAGGAGGTCTTGCCGTTGGTGCCGGTGACGGCGACCACGGTGCCCGGCGTCGGGCGGAAATAGAGCGCGGCTGCACGGGCAAAGGCGCGGCGTGGATTGTCGCTCGCGAGGTGCAGCGCGCCCTCCACCTTCGCTTCCGGCCGGGCGACGACGGCCACGGCACCGCTGGCAATGGCTGCGGGGATGAAGTCTTCCCCATTTACAGCCGTCCCCTGGAACGCGCCGAACACATTGCCTGGAGCGACCTTGCGGTGGTCGATGGCGAAGCCGGTTACGGTAGTGTCGCCTGCGTCACCGGCGTCAACGCCCAGTTCGCTTGCGATATCGGAAAGGCGCATCAGTCGTTTTCCCCTACGAGCGGGCGAAGATCAGTCAGGTCGATGTCACGGTCAGCATCGGGCAGCACGCCCAATTGCGGGCCAATGCGCGGCACCAGGCGGCCCACGATGGGGGCCGCGTTCCATGCCGCGGTGCGCTGGTAGGAGCTGGCGACGGTGCCCTGCGGCTCGTCCAGCATGATGATGACCACGTAGCGCGGGTTATCCATCGGGAAGGCGGCGGCGAAGGTCGAGATCAGCGAGGACGCGCGATAGCCGCCGTTGCCCGGCTTTTCCGCGCTGCCCGTCTTTCCGCCGACGCGGAAGCCCGGTGCGTTCGCATTGCGGCCCGTGCCGTAGACAGCGATCATGCGCAGCAACTGGTTCATGCGCGCGCTGGTGCTGGCCTTGAACACGCGGCGACCGCGCGGAGCCTGCCCCGGCGCGATCCGGTTGAGCGTTGCGGGGCGCCAGATGCCGCCGTTCACCATCGCGGCATAGGCGCTGGCGAGGTGCAGCGGAGTGACCGCGATGCCGTGGCCATAGCCAACGGTAATGGCGCGGATGCGCGACCATTCGCCCGACTGCCAGATCGGGAAGCCGCGCGCGGGAAGCTCGATATAGGGCCGCTCGTTCATGCCGAGGTCGACCATGTACTGGCGCAGGGTAGCCGCACCCATTTCATCCACTATGTGGCCCGTCACGACGTTGGACGAATGGATCAGCATTTCCGGCGCGTTCAGCGTCGGCCCCATGGCGTGGCTGTCCCGCACGGTGCGGCGCTGCACGACGTAAGGCTCTGCCGAATAGCGGCGGGAGAGATCGGTGATCGAGCCGCTGTCGATAGCGGCGGCCACGGCGATCGGCTTGAACGTGCTGCCCAGTTCGTAGACCTGGTTGGTCACGCGGTTGAAGGCGGGTGCGGTGATGCCGCGATCATACTGCTCCTGCGTTACGCGAACGTCGGAGGACTGCACGTCGTTGGGATCGAATTCCGGTAGCGAGGCGAGCGCCAGCACTTCGCCGGTGTCGACATCCAGGACCACGCCCGCTGCGCCAACGGCGTTCACCGAACGCATGCCGCTGCGCAGTTCGTCTTCCAGCGCGCCCTGCACGCGGGTGTCGATGGAAAGTGCGACAGGCTCTGCGCGGCGCACGGGATCGAGTAGCTGCTCGTCCAGCACCGATTCCATGCCCACGCGGCCGTGGCCGTCTGCAGCGACATAACCCAGCACGTGCGCGGCCAGCGAGCCTTGCGGATAATGGCGATCCGTCTCGCGCGGCAGTTCCAGCGCCAGTTCGCCGATGGCGATCACGCGGTTGGCGTCTTCCGGCAGCACGCGGCGGCGCAGGTATCCGGCGCGGCCAGAGCGAAGCTGCTCGGTCACTTCGTGCAGGTCGAGGTCGGGGAAAATGGCTTTCAGTTCGCGCGCCACTTCGTCCGGCGATTTCACCAGAGGCGGGCCGCCGTCGCCGCCCTCGGTCATGGCCGCAGGATTGAACCACAGCGCATAGGCCGGAAAAGCGCGAGCCAGTGGAACGCCGTTGCGATCGGTTATCTCGCCGCGCGGTGGCAGCAGGGCATCGGCCATGGAGCGCTGCGTGGGCGCAGGTTCGACCGTGCCGATCCAGGTGATGCGCGCCAGGGCAACCGCCGCCAGAAACACGAAAGCGCCCGCAATCAGCAGCAGGCGCAGGCGTGCAACAAGCAAGGCGCGGCGACGATGATCGACGCGCCCCGCCTGGCCAGTAATGATGGTGTGCGGGGCGGCGTAGGCTGTCACCGGGTGGCAGCCCCTGCGATAGCGAAGGAGGAACCGGTGGCGACCTCGGCAGCGCCCGCCAGCGGTACGCGCAGCGGTCCGGGCGCAATGGCGACGGCGACGTGTCCGCCCGAAGGCTCATCACCTGCCAGTACGCGCTCATCCACCGGTTTGCCGGTCAGCGGAGAAACCAGTTTCGGAAACTCGGGCATGTCTTCGCCGCTCGTCATGCCAGCCAGCCGGATGGGAGCAGGCGCATCTGCGGTGCGCGGGCTGCCGAAGCTCGCCAGCTGCATCGGGCTTTCGATGAACTGTTCGGCGCGCGGCGCCTCAAAACCGAAGTCCACCCGGTTCCACGCAGCCAGCTGGACCTGGCTGGAGCGGGTGAGGAATTCGGTTTCCAGCAGCATGTTCTTCTCTTCAAGCTGAACGATCTGGCGTTCGGCCCGCACGACCTCGGCGTGAACGGCATTCACCTTCACGTGCAACAGCGCATAAAGCGCGATGCAGGTGCCGAGCGCGGCGAGCCAGCCAATGCGGCGGATGCGGCGTTGTGGAGTCATGCGACGTCCTTTCGGGCAGGTGCGTTAGTGCGGATGGCGGCGCGCAAGGTGGAAGAGCGCGCGCGGGGGTTGCGATCGATCTCTGCCCGCGAGGGGCGGATCGCCTTGGACAAATGCCCGAAGCGCGCGGGGGTTGGGGATTGCGCTTCGGGCAGGTAGCGTGAGCCGCGGGGGTTTGCGTTGGCGGCATCACGCAGAAACTTCTTCACCATCCTGTCTTCCAGCGAATGGAAGCTGACGACGGCCAGCCGGCCGCCCTCGCCCAGCAACTGCTCGGCGGCGGACAGGCCCTGCTCCAGTTCATCAAGCTCGCCGTTCACGTGGATACGAATGGCCTGGAAAGTGCGGGTGGCGGGGTCCTTCTTGTCACCGGGGCGATGACCAAGTGCCTTGCGCACGACCTGCGCCAGTTCGCCCGTGGTGGTGAGCGGACGGGCGGCAACGATGGCGCGGGCAACACGGCGCGACTGGCGCTCCTCACCATACTGGTAGAGCACGTCGGCAATGTCCTTCTCGTCCGCTTCGTTCACGAAATCGGCGGCGTTCGGGCCGGACTGGCTCATCGTCATGTCGAGGGGGCCGTTGCTGGAAAAGGCAAAGCCGCGCTCGGGCTGATCGAGCTGCATCGAGGAGACGCCGATATCCATGGCGATGCCGTCAACGCGTTCGATGCCGACTTCCGCCATGGACTCCACCATTTCGGAGAAGCGGCGCTGGTGCAGGACGAGGCGCGGGGGTTCTTCGCTGGTCTCGGGCCATTTGCTGCCGGCCTCGATGGCGTCGGGATCGCGGTCGAATGCGTGCACCGTCGCGCCGCGTTCAAGAATGGCGCGGGTGTAGCCGCCCGCACCGAAGGTCGCGTCGATAATGACATCGCCCGGCTGCGGGTTCAGCGCCTCGATCACTTCATCGAGCAGAACGGGGACGTGGGGAGCAGGAGCGGTCACTTGCCCTTCCCCTTCGCCGCCGCCTTGGCGCGCGCATCCTCTGCTTCGGCGAGGCACAGCTCGTACTGGTCTTCCCAGCCGCCGCCCATCTCGCCCAGGCGATCGAGGTCCCACATGGTGAGGAACTGTCCGCCGCCGAGGAAGCAGATGTTGTCGCCGATGCCGCCGACCTTGCAGAAGCGCTGCGGCAGGATGAAGCGGCCACTCTTGTCGAAAGGCACCTCGGTAAAGGTCCACATCTGGGTGGAGCGCAGGTCGCGGTCGAAATCGAGGTCGCGGCGCACCGCGTTTTCCTCTTCCTTGTCGAGAATGTCCTCGAACGTGTCGGTGCGGGAGGGGCCGAAGGCGGTCAGGCAGGGATACTTGTGGTGCTTGGCGACGCAGAGCACGCCCTCGTCACCCAGTTCGGCAAAAACCTTGCGGAAGAGGGGAGGCAGAACGAAGCGATCCTTTTCGCCGCGAAGCGAAAAGCCCTGCCCCCTGTATCCTGCTGGCCGCTGCGCCACGAGCGCATACCCCTCAATCGAAAATACCCACCACCAGGACACACCTCCCCCGCCGCAGGCCGCGCAGTAGCGCGACCCGGTCGCCCCATGATGGAGCGCAGCACGGGCTATGTGTCCGATGAATCAGCAAATAACGCGACCGGGCGCGGGATGGAAGGGGAAATTGCGGGAAATTGTGGGAGAATGCTTTAAATAGCTGTTTTTCTTAGCCCGTATTTCCGTTCGTTGAATGGTATTGGTGACCGTGCGCGCCTTCCGTTTCTGGCGGATTTGCGTGGTTCTGAGTGGTTTCGGACGCGGGTTGCGCAGCATTTCCCGCGCTGTCCCCAAAATTTCCAAAAATATGGCCGATCAGCCAGCGCAGCGCGCTTTCGGCGTGATCGTAAGGCCCCGCGATGTCGAGCATAGCGGCATCAGCGACGATCATCGCCTGCCCATCCCCAATCACGCAGTGCGCCAGAAGGCCGTCTCCGGGAATATTGCAGTAGGGCGATTCGCCTGCGTAGTGCAGTTGCCCTCTAAGGTTCACCGGCAACGCATCTCCGAAGTGATCGACCAGTTGCGGGCCTTCCGGCTGCGATGCATCGAACTGCATTTCCAGCCCCCAGCGCGCAAGGATGGGCGAAAGCAGGGCCACGTCCTGAGGCCGGCGGCGGTCGCCAAGATGGAAGCGCGATTCGCCCGTCATCATCGGATCGGCAAACAGCAGCAACGTTCCGCCCGAGCGCACCCAGGTGTCCAGCGCGAGGTTCTCCTCCGCAGAAAGGCCGCGTGGCTGGGCCATGAGCAGAAATTCGCGGCCTGCCAGTGCATCGGATGAAAGGTAGTCGAGCGGAGACAGGGTAAAGTCTTCTTCGAGAACGCTGCGCGCCCAGTGGGACGGCGCATCGCCTTCCAGCAATTCGTCCAGACCGGCAGCTTCACCCCAGTAGATCGGCACGGTGCCCATCAGCGCCAGTTCCGGACGCGCTTCCTGCGCCTGTGCCGCCGTGGCGGTCAGGCCCAGCGCCAGCACCGCAAGCAGGTTATTGCAGCGGAGCATTGTTGGGCGGCGGGGGAGGTAGATCGCCGGTTGGCTGAACTGCCGTTGGCGTGGGCGTCGGCGTCTGTTCGGGAGGCAATTCGGGCACGACGCCAGCGTCGGCCAGCGGGTCTCGCGGCGCGGAGCTTTCGCTCGGCATCACCGTGGGTGCCGCTTCGGGGACCGCATTCGCCTGGGTCTGTTCCGCGCGGGTAATCACTACATCGGCAAGGCCTACCAGCAGCACCATGGCAAGAATGCCGAACAGTCCGATCTGCAGGCGCTGGATACGCTCTGCACGCGTTCCGGCCAGCGGCGCGGGCTCATCCACCGGGCCGCGCGGGCGAAGCAGGTCTCTGGGATCGAGTGCCATGCGCCCTTCCCTAGCCTTCCGAAGCTGAACCTAACCAGTCGAAAACGGGCAGGCCCTTCGAACGCAGCCATTCGGCGTTGTACAGGGTGGAAAGGTAGCGGAAGCCGGTGTCGCACAGGATCGTCGCGATCCGCGGGTTGGCAACGCCATCGGCCAGCAGCTGCTTGCCCAGTGCGATAGCGCCAGCCACGTTGATGCCGCTGGAAAGGCCGAGACACAGCCCTTCCTCTCGCAGCAGACGGGCGACCCATTCCATGCCTTCCTCGTCGGACATGCGGAACTGCGTGTCTATCGGGGCGCCTTCGAGGTTGGCGGTAATGCGCCCCTGCCCGATGCCTTCCGCAACGGAAGAACCGACCGATTCCAGCTCTCCGCAGGCGTAGTAGCTGTAGAGCGCCGCGCCGAAGGGATCGGTCAGCGCGATGCGCACATTCTCGTCCTTTTCCTTCAGACCCATGGCGACGCCTGCCAACGTGCCGCCGGTGCCGACCGCGCAGGTGAAGCCGTCGACGCGGCCTTCCATCTGCTCCCAGATTTCAGGTGCGGTGCCCTCGATATGGGCGCGGCGGTTGGCGACATTGTCGAACTGGTTGGCCCAGACCGCGTTCTCCGTCTCCTCCGCTATGCGGCGGCTGGTGTGGACGAAGTGGTTGGGGTCCGCGAACTTGGTGGGCGGAACGGTGACAAGCTGGGCGCCCAGAGCGCGCAGCGTGTCCATCTTTTCCTTCGACTGGTTGTCCGGCATCACGATCACGGACTTGTAGCCCAGCGCATTGGCGACCAGCGCGATACCGATACCGGTGTTACCTGCCGTGCCTTCTACCACGGTGCCACCGGGCTTCAGCTCGCCGCGCTTTTCCGCGTCGCGGATGATCCACAGCGCTGCACGGTCCTTTACCGAGGCACCGGGATTGGCAAATTCGCACTTACCCCAGATCTCGCATCCAGCCGCTTCGCTAGGTCCCTTCAGCAGGACGAGCGGGGTGTTACCGATAAGGTCGAGCGTCGATGTGCGGACAGGCAGGTTCGTCATGGAAAGGGAGTTAGGACGGCAAAGCCCCTAGCGCAACGCGAGAAGGGCTTGATGCGTGAAAAGGCAGGCTACCCGCGCGGGGTAATCGGTGGGCGACTAGCCAACCGCAAGGGCGAACGCCCGCCCGCAGCGGGCGCGGCTTGCCGCGCGTCTAGCGAGGACGCTCCGGCGGAGGCCGGAGCGCAAAGCAAACTGCGATCAATCTTCCTGCGCGATGGTGACCTTCAGGCCGTCCAGAGCCGCGACGAAGGGAATCTGGCACGAAAGGCGCGAATTCTCGTCACGGTGGTCGCTGGAATCGAGCAGGTCGTCCTCGTCCTCGCTCATTTCCGGCAGCTTGTCCTTGAAGGCCGGGTCCACGTGAACGTGGCAGGTGGCGCAGGAACAGCAGCCGCCGCACAGGGCCAGCAACTCGTCGAAACCGTTGTCGCGAATGGCTTCCATCACGGTCAGACCGTCTTCGACCTCGACAGTGGTTTCCTCGCCCGAGCGGCTGACGACATTGAGAGTGGGCATGCGCAAAATCCTCGTGTTTCTTTGCCTGCGGCTGCTAGGCAACCATGCACCAATTGGCAAGCAGGACGAGCATGGGCCTTACCGCAGATCAAATCCGCACCAGCCTGGAAGAAGTGGCGCAACGCGAACCAGCAATCGCCCGCGCGCTGGAGGCGGCAGGCTACCCCGAACCGCGTATCCGCCCGACCGGATACAAGACCATGCTGCGCACCATCGTGGGCCAGCAGGTGAGCGTCGCTGCGGCATCGAGCATGTGGAACAAGCTGGAGGCCGAACTGGGTGAGGACTTCAAGCCCACCTGCCTGCTGGAACGCGATTTCGACACCCTGCGCGCCTGCGGCCTCTCGCGCCAGAAACAGGGCTATGCCCGAAGCCTTTGCGAACTGGTGGCGGCTGGTGAAGTCGATTTCGAGAACCTGCCCGAAGACGACGAGGAAGCGATTGCCGAGCTGACGAAGATCAAGGGCATCGGACGATGGTCGGCAGAAATCTACCTGCTGTTCGCGGAGGGCCGCCCGGACATCTGGCCAGCCGGAGACCTCGCCGTCATGGCCGGCATCGGCAAGATCCTCGGAATGGAAGAGCGGCCTGACGAAAAGACCACCCGCGCCCTGTCAGAACCTTGGCGACCGCATCGCGGGGCAACGGCGATCTTCACCTGGCACTGTTACAACAACCCGGCTCTCTAGCTTGGAGGATCGTCAAATTCGATTGTGAACTCGCCCGGAGCGCGCAATACGAAAACGCAGTCCTCTTCATCAAGACAACGCACAGCGTGCGACATGTTGGCGGGAATTTCCGAATAGGAGCCAGGTCCCAATATCGTTTCCTGGGCTTCTTCATGTTCGACTAGCAAACGGCCAGAGACGACCACGACGCTTTCGGTTGAGGGATGCGCATGTCTTGCCGGGGCAAACCCGGCTGGAAATACGCGCAGCATCGCATGTTCCTCGTTCACGGAAGGGTTCCCCCAGAGGTTGAAAGACTTCACCCCTTCCAGGCGCGTGTCTTCCGTCCACTCGATTTGTTCGGCAGCGATGACCCTTGCGACTTGCGGGCCGCGAACCACTGGCTGTGAATCATCAGCCACGTCTTCACTGGCTGCACAACTCGCAACCAAGCCGGTGGCAAGTATTCCCGTTAGCCAAATTGTTCGATCATCCATCATTCTTCTCCCCGCCTCGACATTATCATATGCGACCGAGTTCGCCCAAAGAGCGACAGATCGATGTCGGCCTCTTCTCATTCTCCTCATCGGTCCCTAACTCCCTTGCTCATCCAAGGGAGACACCATGACCGCCACCACAGCCGCCACTCGCGTTGCCGACACACCGCTGATCCCCCGCGATCACCTGTTCGGCAATCCCACCCGCTCTCAGGGCAAGATCAGCCCGGACGGCAAGTGGGTCAGCTGGATGGCCCCGTGGGAAGGCGTGATGAACGTGTTCATGGCCCCTGCGGACGACGAAAGCGCGGTGCGCCGCATGACGAGCGCAAAGGGCCGCCCGATCCCGCAGTATTTCTGGGCGCCCGACAGCCAGAGCCTGCTCTACATTCGCGACAAGGAAGGCGACGAGAACTACCTGCTCTACAGCGTTCCGGTCGACGCGGAGGAAGGCGCGGAAGAGAAGTGCCTCACTCCCTTCGAGGAAACGCGGGTGCAGGTCGTCGGCGGTTCGGAAACCATCAAGGACAAGATCCTCGTCGGCCTCAACAACCGCGACGCGCGCTTCCACGATGTGCACCTTCTCGATCTCAATACGGGCGAGCTGCAACTGGTGTTTGAGAACAACGAGTGGGCAGGCTTCGAGGCGGACGACAGCCTCACCCTGCGCTGGGCCGTGCGCCAGAATGCGGCGGGCGGCACCGACATGCACGAGATCGTGGATGGCAAGGTGGCCGAAGAACCACGCGAAACGACCGGCCTCGACGATGCGCTGACAACCGGCATGGCGGGCTACACCACCAACGGGAAGATCCTCTACTGGCTCGACAGCCGCGGGCGCGACACAGCCGCACTGTTCGCCGAAGACACCGAGACCGGCGAGCGCACGCTGATCGCAGAGCATGACAAGGCCGATATCGGTGGAACCATGCGCCACAAGCAGACGGGCTACGTGCAGGCGTGGAACGCGACCTACCTGCGCACCGAGCATCACCCTATCGACCCGGAAATCGGTGAAGCCTTCGCATGGCTGCGCGAGCGGCTTGAAGGCGACTATGGCGTCATGTCGCGCACCGACGACGATCGCCGCTGGCTGGTATGGAATGACCCGCTTACCGCGCCCATCGCCAGCTACCTGTTCGACCGCGACGCGATGACGCTGACGAAGTTCTACACGACCTATCCAGAGCTTGAAGGCGCGCCGCTCCAGCCGATGCACGCCCGCGAGATCAAGGCGCGCGACGGGCTGACCCTGCCCAGCTACCTCACCCTGCCCCCGCAATGCGATGATGATGGCGACGGCAAGCCCGATGCGCCCGTGCCGATGGTGCTGCTGGTGCACGGCGGGCCGTGGGCGCGCGATGGCTATGGCTACAACCGCACGCACCAGTGGCTAGCCAATCGCGGCTATGCCGTGCTGTCGGTCAACTTCCGCGGCTCCACCGGTTTCGGCAAGAACTTCATCAGCGCAGGCGACAAGCAGTGGTCTGCCAAGATGCATGACGACCTCCTCGATGCCGTAGACTGGGCCATATCCGAAGGCATTGCCGAAAAGGAAAAGGTCGCCATCATGGGCGGCTCCTACGGCGGTTATGCTACGCTGGTGGGCCTGACCTTCACGCCCGAGACCTTTGCCTGCGGCGTCGACATCGTCGGCCCGTCGAACCTCGAAACGCTGCTGGAGACCATCCCACCCTACTGGGAGCCACTGGTAAAGCAGTTCCACGAACGCATGGGCGACCCGACCACGCCGGAAGGCGTCGAGTTCCTCAAGTCCATCAGCCCACTCTACAAGGCACAGGACATCACCAAGCCGCTGCTGATCGGCCAGGGCGCCAACGATCCGCGCGTGAAGCAGGCTGAAAGCGACCAGATCGTGGAAGCGATGGAACGCCACGGTGTGCCCGTCACCTATGTCCTCTTCCCCGACGAAGGCCATGGTTTCCACCGCCCGGAAAACAATATCGCCTTCAACGCGATTGCCGAGAACTTCCTTGCCGAATGCATCGGCGGGCGCGCCGAACCTGTGGGCGAAGTGCTGAATGCGTCCACAGCGGATATTCGCAATGGACGTGAAAATGTTAAGGGTCTCTCGGGAGACTGAGAGACCATGAAGCAAAAAAGCATTTTCATCACCGGCGGTGCATCGGGCATCGGCCGCGCCATTGCGCAGAAATTCGCGGCCGAGGGATGGCTGGTCGGCATTGCGGATCGCAACACGGCGGGTCTGGAGGAAACCAAGGCGCTGCTGCCGGAAGGCCAGTGCTACACCTACACTTTCGACGTCACCAACCGGAACGGATGGGACGTGGCCCTGTCAGACTTCGCCCAGCACACCGGCGGCGGCATCAACGTGCTCGCCAACAACGCTGGCCTGCCATCGGGCGGTCCGCTGACGGAAGTGACGCACGAGGAACTGGACCTGCTGCTGGACGTGAACTTGCGCGCGGTATTCTACGGCGCGAAGGCCGGGTACGAGTATCTCAAGGCTGCCGCTCCCGATGCCTGCCTGCTGAATACCGCCAGCGCGGCGGCGATCTATGGCATGGCGAACCAGAGTGTCTACGGCGCGACCAAGGCAGGCGTGAAGTCCATGACCGAAAGCCTCGATGCCGAATGGCGTTCTCAGGGCATCAAGGTCCGCTCCCTGATGCCCAGCTTCATCGATACGCCGCTGCTGCAAATGCCGCCCAACCGCAGCCGCAACACGCCTATTCGCGATGCGGTGGTGAAGGCGGGGCTGGAATTCACACCCGTCGAGACTGTGGCGGATGAAGCGTGGAAAGCCGTGCACGGCAACAAGGTCCACCGCCTCGTCGGCAAGACCGCGCGCAAGCTGGCGCGCGTTGCCAAGTGGTTCCCCGGCAAGCTGCGCGACCGTGCCCGCACCCTTGCCGACGCGCACGAACGCAGCGAAGGGCGCGCGGCGCGGGGGTAACGCTATAGCGCCTCGATCGCCTTTGCCATTTTCACGTCCCGTTCCGACAGGCCGCCCGCGTCATGCGTGGTGAGCGTGATGTCGACCTTGTTGTAAACATTGAACCATTCGGGATGGTGGTCGCTCTTTTCCGCGATCAGGGCGACGCGGTTCATGAAACCCCATGCCTCGCTGAAGTCGGCGAACTTGAAGACCTTGCACATGGCATCGCCATCGCGGTCGAATTCCCAGCCGTCCAACTCGGCCAATGCGCTTTCCGCTTCGCTTCGTGCCAGTTTCTCTACGGCCATGTGCAACTCCCTTGCTTGCGTGTCGGTGCCTCCCTGCACTAACGCACGAGCCGATGGAAGCGCCCCGCCTTGCCGCCCGTGATCTTGCCTGCCGCCGCGGAGAGCGGCTGCTGTTCCGTGGGCTTTCGCTGGAACTGGCGGGCGGCGAGGCTTGCCACGTCACCGGATCGAACGGCACCGGCAAGTCCAGCCTGATCCGCATCCTGGCGCGCCTGCTGCGCCCTTATGCCGGAGAGGTAGAGCGCACGGGCAGCATTGCCCTGCTCGATCAGACGATGGCGCTGGACGAACACCTGCCGCTGGGCCGCGCGCTGGCGTTCTGGGCCGGACTGGACGGTGCCATATCAGGCGATGACCTTTCGCGCCTCGGCCTGACCGACTTGCTCGACGTTCCGGTGCGCTATCTCTCGACGGGCCAGCGCAAGCGTGCCGCGCTCGCCCGCATGCTGGGGCAACAGGCGCAGATCTGGCTGCTGGACGAACCGCTCAACGGGCTGGACCGCGATGCCGTGGCTCTGGTGGAAGCACTGGTTGCCGAGCACATCGCGGGAGGCGGCCTTGCGCTTGTCGCCAGCCACCAGCCGATCAGCGTTGCCGGCATGAATGTGCTGCACCTGCCCGACTTCGCGCCGGGAGAAGCGGCATGAGAGGTTTCGGCACCCTGCTGATGCGCGACCTCGCGCAATTCCTCCCCGGAGCGCGCAAGGGCAACACGCTGCTGCCGCTGCTGTTCTTCCTTGCCGTCGCCATGCTCTATCCCTTTGCCGTCGGCCCGAACCCGAACGTGCTGGCAGCGACTGGCGGCGGCGTGATCTGGGTCGCCGCGCTGTTGGCCGCGATACTTCCGCTGGACCGACTGCTCGCGCCCGATCTCGAAAGCGGCTTCTTCGACCAGTGGGCCTTGCGCGGTATTGCCGAGGAAGTGGTCGTTGCCGTGCGCCTGCTCGCCCACTGGATCAGTTTCGGCCCGTTCCTGATGCTGGCCGCCCTGCCCGCCAGCGCGCTGCTGGGTATCGATGGCGAGACGCTGCGCACAGTGGAGCTGGGTCTCTTGGCAGGCACGCCGGGCCTCGCTGCAATCGGCATCATCATCGCCGCCGTTACGGTGGGCCTGCGCAGCGGCGGCGCGGCGCTTTCCGGCCTGCTGGTGATCCCGCTGGCCGTTCCCCTGCTGATTTTCGGCGCGGGCAGCCTGTCGACCGGCGGCGAAGGCGGCATCGCGCTGACAGCCGCGATCAGCCTCGTGCTCGTCGCCATCGCGCCGTTTGCAGGCGGCGCTGCGATCAGGGCCGCACGCGAAGGCTGACCCTCCCGTTTGGCGATATGGCCCTGCGCGTTTATGATGAGCGCGCAAACGGCGATTTCGGGGGGATGAGCCATGCGGATTTCTACTGTTCTTGCGCTCGTCCTGACGGGTGTCGCCATGCCACTGGCCGCACAACACGTGCCGGACGATCTCACCACAATGCCGCCGGTATCCAGCGACTACGAACCGGACCGAACGCCGTGGGGCGATCCGGACCTGCGGGGCACATGGCCGATCGAGAAGATCGACGACATGGACGTGCCGATCGAGCGCGAGGAGGAGTTTGGCACCCGCGCCTGGCTGACCGACGAGGAATATGCCGAGCGGCTGGCCGAGGCGCGCGAAAGCGACGGCAGTTTCGTTGACGAGTTGCGCTCCGGCGGTACGCAGGGGCTGGCAGCATGGCTGGAATCGACCGACTTCGGCAGGCGCAATTCGATGCTGGTCGATCCTCCCGATGGCCGTTTCCCGCCGCTGACGCCCGAAGCGCAGCCGATACAGGAGGCGGGACGATCAAGCTGGGTGCGCGGACAGGACCGCGACTGGATCACCGATCTCGATATCTACGACCGCTGCGTGACGCGCGGCTTTCCGGCCAGCATGTTCCCCTTCCCCTACAACAACGGCATCCGCATCTTCCAGGCGCCCGGAATGGTGGTGATCCATCACGAGATGATGGCGACCCGCGTGGTGCCACTGTTCGATACGGAGCGTTGGCCGGAAGACGTGCGCACCTACATGGGCCAGTCCATCGGCCGATGGGAAGGCGATACGCTGGTGATCGAGACGACGAACATCATCGACGGCGATTCCGCCGATCCCGACATCTTCCGCCGCGCCGCCTCGCCCAACGCGTGGGACACGACCTACCCCACCAGCCGCGCGGCGCACGTGGTGGAAAGGCTCACCATGATAAGTCCCGAGCGGATCATCTACGAGATCACCTACGATGACCCACTGGTCTACACCGCACCGTGGACGGCCCGCTACGACTGGACGCGCGACGACAACTACGAGTTCTACGAATTCGCCTGTCACGAAGGGAACGTGCAGGTGCGCGACATGATCAACAGTTCGCGCGCCGAACGGCTGCGCGCGGCAGAGGCCGAAAACGAGGACGAAGCGCAACCCGGTGGCTGACACGCTCCACGCACTATTCCCGGAATGCACCGCACCTGACCGGAGTCCGGGTGCCTACCTTCTCCTGATCACTCTCGATGCCTCGTTGCAGTTCACCCTGCGCGCCAAGCCGGTCAGCTTGCGCGCAGGCACTTACGCCTATGCGGGCAGCGCACGCGGATCGGGCGGGATCGCTGCCCGCGTGGCTCGGCATTTGCGCCGCGAGAAGAAACCGCACTGGCACGTCGATGCACTGACCATCGCGGCGAGCGAGATCACCCCCCTCGCCTTCCCCGGCGGGAGCGAATGTGCGCTTGTGGAACGGCTTATCGCCAGCGGGCATGGAGAGGTGCCCCTGCCCGGTTTCGGCAGCAGCGATTGCCGGTCATGCGAGGCGCATCTGCTGCGCCTCAATATGGCGGGTGATAGTCCTCGCGGCGCAGGGTGAGCATGTAGTCCACCAGCTGCTGCACCTCGTCATCCTCGAGGTAGAAATCCATGTCGACGGGATAGTTGTGCGCGTCGACCAGCCAGGTGGTCAGCGTCTCGCGCGTCAGGCCGCGGCGGTTGGCGATGGCGGGCCATTCCGGCGCTTCGGGATTGGGCGATAGGCCATAGGGTTCGACCGAATGGCAGGAGCCGCAAGCCGCCTGTGCCAGGGCGTGATCTTCAGGATTCGCTTCGGCAACGGGCTCCGGCTCTGCGGTCTGGCAAGCGGCGAGCACGGCGAGAACAGGAAGCGCGGCAAATCTTGCAATCATCGGGCGACTCCGAATTGGAAGGTGCTCGCCGACAGGTGTCGAAGCCTGCACCCCATCACTGAGGACCGTTGTAACGGTGCGTCTACCAATTCCGCAACGGCGAACCGCGCGATATCATCAAGCGTAAGGCGGCTTGTCCAGTCCCTTGGGCGACTTGGTGAAGATTTCGCAGCCTTCCTCGGTAATGCCGATGGAATGCTCGAACTGGGCGGACAGGCTCTTGTCGCGCGTCACGGCGGTCCAGCCGTCGTTGAGCATCTTCACGTGCGGACGGCCAAGGTTGATCATCGGTTCGATGGTCATGAACATGCCGGGCTTGAGTTCCGGGCCGGTTCCACGGCGACCGGCGTGAACCACTTCGGGCGCATCGTGGAACAGGCGGCCAAGGCCATGCCCGCAGAACTCGCGCACCACGCCGTAGCGGTGGCGTTCGGCGTATTCCTGGATCGCCGCGCCGATATCGCCCAGGCGCGCGCCGGGGCGCACTTCCGCGATGCCGATCATCAGGCATTCGTAGGTAACTTCCACCAGCTTCTTCGCCTTGATCGAAGGTTCGCCGGCAAAGAACATGCGGCTGGTATCGCCATGCCAGCCGTCCAGCAGCGGGGTCACGTCGATATTGACGATGTCGCCTTCCTTCAGGCGCTTGTCGCCCGGGATGCCGTGGCACACGACGTGGTTGATCGAGGTGCAGCAGCTGTGCGTGAAACCGCGATAGCCCATGGTGGCAGGCACCGCGCCGCCATCCAGCGTCATTTCGCGCACGATCCGGTCAAGCTCGCCCGTGGTCACGCCCGGTTCGACGTGATTCGTCAGTTCGTCGAGGATTTCGGCGGCAAGGCGGCCTGCCTTGCGCATGCCTTCATAGCCTTCCGGCCCATGCAGCTTGATGGTGCCGTCGCGATAGACGGACATGTCGTCGGTTACGTGCTGGTATTCGGTCATGCGCCCCACTTAGTGGCTTTGGCGCGCAATTGCGAGGGTGCCGCGTCAGTTGGCGGCAAATGCCTCGCGGTATTCCTCGCGCACCACTTCCAGCAGTTCCGGCGTCACTGGGAAAGTGAAGTCGTAGCTGCCTTCCGCATAGGGGCCAGCCAGGTAAGGCGCGATCTGGATGCCGATGCGGTTGAAGGTGCGCCCGTTTGTGGAGCCGAGCAGCAGGTTGCCCTCGTCAGGCTTCACGCAGGCGTCGAAACTGTCGTCCGATCCTTCCTCCACCGGCTCTCCGCGCCGTTTCTCGCGCTCGGCATTCAGCGCCTCGCACAGCTGCGCACCGATGGCATCGTCCAGCGCGCGGGCGGAGGTGAAGAACGCAATCGGCTCCAGCGCCTTGCCCGCCTGCTTGTCCCACACGATGGAGTCGAAGCCGTAATTGGGATGCGCGCCGCCAGAATAGCTGGAAAGATCGGCGGAAAGGCTCAGCCAATTCGGCAAGTCCGCAACCACTTCCCACGCGGTTTCGCTGGAATAGCTGTTGAACGGAAAGCCGTTGTCGCGCGCTTCCTCGCGCCCCTGCGCGGCGCGGGCGGCAAGGTCCTGCCGCTCCCGCTCCAGCCGATTGTCGAGCCAGCCTGCCAGCCCCTCCGTATCGCCAGCAGCCTGCGGATAGGAATATTCGAACAGGTAGGTATCCGTCCGCTCCGCCACCTCGCGTGCGCCGCCCAGCGGCACAGGCGTGCCTTCGGGCGTTGCCGGCGGCTGCGGCGTTTCGGCCGTAGCGCTGGGTTGCGGGTCTTCCACCTCGCCGCCCGGATTGCAGGCGGCAAGCGCGGCCGGAACCGCAAGCAGGGTGAATCGTCGGATCATCATCGGAGCCATTGAACCCAAGCCTTCCCAAACGGCGACGAAAACGGCAAGCGGAATTCCATGACTATTGCAACAGACCTGATCCAACCGGACCGTGGGCAGGATGCCATCGCGATCCATCTCGTCAACAAGGACACTTTCGAAAGTTTCGCCAAGGGCTTGAGCGGCCCTCAGCGCGCCGCGCTTTCGGGGCAGAAGTTCACAGGCGGCGGTTACCAGGTGGGAATCGTGCCCGATGGAGAGGGCTGGTTCGCCGTTGGCGGCGTGTCCGATCCCGAAGACTTGTCCAGCTGGTGCCTTGCAAAGCTGGCAGAGAAACTGCCCGAAGGCACCTATCGCCTCGCCGATGTGAAGGCTGGCCCGGCCATGTTCGGCTGGATGACGGCGCAATACAGCTTCACCAAGTACCGCGACAGCAAGGACGCCGAAGGTCCGCGCGTTCTGCTGACGGAGGACGTGGCCAAGATCGACCTGGTGACGGCCGAAGCACAGGCGACCAGCCTCGTACGCGACCTCGTGAACACTCCGGCGGAGGACATGGGTCCTGCCGCGCTGGAGGCAGAGGCGGAGCGGATCGCCAAGGAATGCGATGCCGCGATCACCGTGACGCGCGGCGATGCGCTGGAAAAGGGTTTCCCCATGGTCCACGCCGTGGGCCGCGCGGCAGAGCGCAAGCACGCCCCGCGCCTGATCGAGCTGGAATGGGGCGATGAAAGCCACCCGCGCGTTGCGATTGTCGGCAAGGGCGTGTGCTTCGATTCGGGCGGTCTGGACATCAAGGGTGCCAGCGGAATGCTGCTGATGAAGAAGGACATGGGCGGCGCGGCCCATGCCTTGGCCCTGAGCGAACTCATCATGAAGGCTGGGTTGAAAGTGCGACTGCACACCGTGGTGCCTGCAGTTGAGAATGCCATTTCCGGCAACTCCTTCCGCCCGGGTGACGTGCTTTCCAGCCGCAAGGGGCTGACCGTGGAAATCGGCAATACCGATGCCGAAGGTCGCCTGATCCTCGGCGATGCGCTCACTCTTGCCAGCGAGCATGCGCCTGAGCTGATCATCGACTTCGCCACCCTCACCGGCGCTGCCCGCGTGGCACTGGGTCCGGACTTGCCCGCCCTGATGACGCGGCGCGACCAGACGGCAGAGCAGTTGATCTCGGCAGGCAAGGCGCACGATGACGAGCCGTGGCGGCTGCCTTTGCCAGAGGCTTACAGCGACTGGCTGAAGTCCGAGATCGCCGACACCAACAACACGCACAACAACGGCTTTGCAGGTGCAAGCATAGCTGGCCTGTTCCTCGACAAGTTCGTGGGCGAAGGCATCGATTGGGCGCACTTCGACACTTTCGCATGGCGTCCCACACCCCAGCCTGGCCGTTCCAAGGGCGGCGCGGCGCTGGGCCTCCGCGCGGCCTTCCATGCGCTACGCGGTCGATACGGTTAGGCCTTGAGGTTGCAGCGGCAACGCGGCGCGGCTAAGCGCGCCTATTCAAACGGGGCATTCTCCCCGGATTATGACTGAACGGATGAGCGGCGCTTGAGCCAGAACGACGAAACGATGACTGCCCATGCGGCACAGGGCCCCTTCGCGCTGACCGGCCCGATTGCGCGCCCCGATGGGCGGCAGGTGCCCCTGCGCGGCGATCTTGCCCACATCGGCCTCGCCGGAAAGCATTTCGTCCCGCACTACGCCGTGCCGCAGCCGCGCGCCGTGCTGCCGGGCGGTGCGCGGCTCTATGCCGATCCCGACGATACCTCGCAGGAACTGTGCACGCTGCTGGAAGGCGACAGTTTCGAGGTTCTCGACGTGACCCGCGAATGGGCCTGGGGCTGCCTCTCGCTTGAAGGCCCGGTCGGCTACATCCGGCTCGACCGGCTGGAAACGCCGGTAGCCTGACATGGCTCATACGCTCTTCATCGACGGCGGCGCCGGTACGACCGGCCTCGAGATCGTTGACCGGCTGGAAGGCCGCAACGAATTCGAGCTGGTTCGCCTGAACGATGCAGAGCGCAAGGACGAGGACTGCCGCCGCGCGGCGCTGAACTTCGCCGATTTCGCCATCCTCTGCCTGCCTGACGACGCCGCCCGCGAAGCCGTGGCGATGATCGACAAGGAAAGCGGCACCCGTGTGATCGACGCGTCCACCGCGCACCGTACGGCACCCGGCTGGATATACGGCTTTCCCGAGCTGGTGGGAGAGAACGTGGTGGCAGGCGCAGACCGCGTGTCCAACCCGGGCTGCTATCCCACCGGATTTCTCGCCCTGGTCGCGCCGCTGGTGCGCGCCAAGCTGCTACCGCGCGACTGGCCCTACACCGTCAACGCCGTGTCCGGCTATTCCGGCGGCGGCAAGGGCCTGATCGAGCGGTTCGAAGGCGAAGGCAGCGACATTGCCTTCCGCACCTACGGCCTGACGATGGATCACAAGCACCTGGCCGAAATGAAATCGAAAGCGGGCTTGAAGAACGCGCCGGTCTTTGCCCCTTCGGTCATTCCCGGTTTCCGCGGCATGGTGGTGGAAGTGCCCCTACCCGTCGCCGCCATGCGCAATGCCGCCCCGCCGAAGGAACTGCGCGAGGAACTGGCCCGCTATTACGAGAATGCCCCTCTCGTCACCGTACATGACGAGGATCTGAGCGAACTGGTTCTGCACAAGCAGGCCGAACCCTCGGACCGGCTGGACCTCTATGTCTTCGCCGACCCCAAGGGCGAAATGGCCAGGCTCGTCGCCGTGCTCGACAATCTTGGCAAAGGCGCCAGTGGTGCGGCCGTGCAGTCGCTCAACCTGATGGCGGGCTGCGATCCGCTGGCGGGTCTGCGCATATAGCGGGCACTGCCCGCTTTTTGGGCAGCACTGCCCGCAAATAGGTCAAATCCCAACCGCTGCTGCACGCAATTTGATTGCCGCGCAGGTAGGCGAATTCGCGCAAATGTTTCGAATCCGCCCTTTCGTTCGCGGCTGCGATTGTCTACCCATCTCCCATCTTGGACTGGCATGATTCTTGAACATGAATTGTTCGGGAATCGTCTCAGGGAGAAAGGCCCGGAACTCTCCGGGTAACGACAGGGATCTAAGTGAAGAAAATCGAAGCCATCATCAAACCCTTCAAGCTCGACGAGGTGAAGGACGCGCTGCACGAAGTCGGCGTATCCGGCATCACCGTTACCGAAGCAAAAGGCTTCGGCCGCCAGAAGGGCCATACGGAGCTGTATCGCGGCGCTGAATATGTCGTCGATTTCCTGCCCAAGGTGAAGCTCGAGATCATCGTGCCGGATTCGCTGGCGGAACCGACGGTCGAAGCCATTGCCAATGCCGCCAAGACCGGCCGCATCGGTGACGGCAAGATCTTCGTCTCCGACATCGGCACGGCAATTCGCATCCGCACCGGAGAGCAGGACGACGCCGCTCTCTGATCGGCATCAGGCGAAACCCGCCAGAACAGACATCACTACGTTCAATTCCAAGGAAGGATTATCATGGCCAGTGCAAAGGATATCGCCAAGCGTATCAAGGAAGAGGAGATCGAATGGGTCGATGTCCGCTTCACCGATCCGAAGGGCAAGTGGCAGCACCTCTCGATGTGCGCCGGCGTTGTCGACGAGGACATGCTTGAAGAAGGCATGATGTTCGACGGCTCCTCGATCGAGGGCTGGAAGACGATCAACGAATCCGACATGATCCTGAAGCCGGACCTGGACTCGATCTACATCGATCCGTTCAGTGCCACGCCGATGATGATCATCAACTGCGACATCGTCGAGCCTTCCAACGGCGAACTCTACAGCCGTGACCCGCGTTCGACCGCCAAGCGCGCCGAAGCCTACCTGAAGAGCACCGGCATCGGCGACACCGTATTCGTCGGTCCGGAACCCGAATTCTTCATGTTCGACGACGTTCGCTTCGAAGACGGCTATGCCGGCTCGGGCTTCCAGATCGACGACGTGGAGCTGCCCACCAACTCGGCTACCGAGATGGAAATGGGCAACATGGGTCACCGTCCGCGCGCCAAGGGCGGCTACTTCCCCGTCGCTCCGGTCGACAGCTGCATGGACATTCGCGGCGAGATGGTCTCGACAATGCTCGAAATGGGCCTGCCCATGGACAAGCATCACCACGAAGTGGCCTCTGCCCAGCACGAACTCGGCATCACCTTCGGCACGCTCGTCGAAACCGCCGACCGCGTGCAGGTCTACAAGTACGTCGTGCAGCAGGTCGCCCACGCCTATGGCAAGACGGCAACCTTCATGCCGAAGCCGATCAAGGACGATAACGGCTCGGGCATGCACACCCACATGTCGATCTGGAAGGACGGCAAGCCGACCTTCGCCGGTAACGAATATGCCGGCCTGTCGGAAAACTGCCTCTATTACATCGGCGGTGTGATCAAGCACGCGAAGGCCCTGAACGCCTTCACCAACCCGACCACCAACAGCTACAAACGCCTGGTGCCGGGCTTCGAAGCTCCCGTGCTGCTGGCTTACTCGGCCCGCAACCGCTCCGCTTCCTGCCGTATCCCTTACGGCTCGGGCGAAAAGGCCAAGCGCGTGGAATTCCGTTTCCCCGATCCGCTCGCCAACCCGTACCTGTCGTTCGCTGCCCTGCTCATGGCTGGCCTCGACGGTATCGAGAACAAGATCCACCCGGGCGATGCCATGGACAAGAACCTCTACGACCTGCCGCCGGCAGAACTCGCAGACGTTCCGACCGTCTGCGGCAGCCTGCGCGAAGCTCTGCTCTCCCTGCGTGACGACATGGACTTCCTGCTCAAGGGCGACGTGTTCACCAAGGATCAGATCGAAGCTTACATGGATCTCAAGTGGGAAGACGTTCTGCGTTTCGAAACCACGCCGAGCCCTGTCGAATTCGACATGTACTACAGCTCGTAAGAGCCGAAGGCTTCAAGCCAAGGAAACAGGCCGCTCGGGAAACCGGGCGGCCTTTTTCGTTGCGGAAAGCATCTTTCCTACAGCGTGGCGGCAGACCTAGCGCACGGGCCCTTTCTGCATCACAAGAGGCCCTTCCCATGACCCGCAAACCGCTGTTCGATACCGTCCGCCGCATCCTTGGCCGGGGCTTCACCCAGGCCGAAGTGGACCAGATCGACGCCGCCACCGATCTTTTGCCCCGGGACTGTGTTCCAGGTGTTCCAAGTTGCCATCAGCCAACCGCCATCAGCGCCGAAGGCATCGCCCTCATCAAGCGTTTCGAAGGCTGTGCGAGGAAGCGGCGCGACGGGTGGGTGGAGGCCTATCCCGACCGCGGCACGGGAGGAGAGCCCTGGACCATCGGCTGGGGTGCGACCGGCCCCGGCATCGGGCCCGGCACCGTTTGGACACAGGAAGCCTGCGACACCCAGCTGAAAGCCGACCTGGAACGCTATGCAAGGCAGGTTGCCAACGCGATAGGCGATGCTCAGACCAGCCAGCGCCAGTTCGATGCGCTGGTCAGCTTCCACTACAATACCGGCGCCATCGCCAGCGCCACCCTTACCCGCAAGCATCGGGCAGCCGATTTCGAGGGCGCGGCGCGCGAGTTCGACCGCTGGTGCCATGCTGGCGGGCGCGTGATGAAAGGCCTCGTCAAACGTCGTTCGGCAGAGGCCGCGCTCTACCGGCGCGGATCGGATTAACCGAAATGTGGAACCGCCGCGCAACTCCCGCCGTTCATCTGTTTCAAGAGGAGTTAGACGATGAAACTACTGTTCGCATCAATCTCGGCCCTTGCTCTCGCCGCAACGCCAGCACTGGCGCAAGGTAACGGTAATGGAAATGGGAACGGCAACAACGGGAATCGCGGCGGTCCGCCTGCGCAGGCGGGTCCTTCGAACCCCGGTAACGGTAATGGAAATGCCAATCGCGGCAATCGCGGTGGCGGGCAGATGGAAGCACGCGGAAATCGCGGCGGTCGGTCACAGCAGGCCCGCGGAAACGGGAATGGCAACGGCAATGCCGGAAACGCCAACCGCGGCGGACCGCCTGCCGTGCGAGACAACGGCAATCGCGGCGGACCTCCTGTTGCTCGCGGAAACGGCAACGGCAACGCTGGCGGACCGTCCGTCGCGCGCGGAAACGGCAATGGCAATGGAAACGCAAACCGCGGTGGCGGCGGCATTTCCGTCCGCTACGACGATGGTCCCAATTTCGACTTCCGCCGCGCCGCTACTGGCATTGCCGAGGGCTGCCCTCCCGGCCTTGCCAAGAAGTACAATGGCTGCCGCCCGCCGGGCCTCGCCCGCCAGCAGGACCGGTATCGCTACAGCCGCTACGCCCCTGACTGGTGGGGCCTTGGCAGCCTGTTCGGTGATCGGCGCGGCAACTACTACTATGACGACGGTTTCCTCCTGCGCCTCGGCAGCGGTGGCGGCATCTCGGGTTATATCCCGCTGCTGGGCGGCGCGCTGTCCATCGGCAACCGGTGGCCGGACGACTACCGCTATTCGCGCATGCCGTCCTATTACGAGAGCTATTACGGCCTCGGTGGACCCGACCGCTATCGCTATGCCGATAACGTCGTCTACCGGATGGACCCGGAAACGGCGGCCATCACCTCCATCGCGGCATTGTTGACGGGCAGCGAGTTCACCGTCGGCCAGCGCATGCCGCGCGGCTACGACGTCTACAACGTGCCCTACAGCTACCGTGACAGGTATTACGACCGCCCGGACGCCATGTACCGCTACAACGACGGCTACGTGTACGAGATCGACCCCACAACGATGCTCGTCGCTTCCGCCATTGAGCTGCTGATCTGAGGAGCGATGACGATGAACAACAAGACCATTCTCTCCGCCCTCGCCGCCTGCAGCCTGCTGGCCCTCGGCGCGTGCGGCTCGAACTCTGCCGAGGAAGCCGCAAACGGCGAAATCAGCAGCGACACTCTGGCCGCCGTAATCGACGATGCGGATGATCTTTCCGTGACCGCCGACATTCTCGGCAATTCGGGTCTGCAGGGCGTATTCGACGGCAATGCCGCTTACACGGTGTTCGCACCTACGGATGATGCCTTTGACGGTATCGACATCCCGCTGAACGAGGATGAGGCGCGCGCTGCACGCGTGGCGATCCTGCGCGAGCACATCGTGCCCGGTTTCCTGACGCAAGATGACATAATCGCGGCGGTTGAAAGCGCTGGCGGTTCGGTCGAGATGCAGACGATGGGGTCCAACACGCTCACCTTCAGCGAAGATGGCGAAGTTCTCGTGATCGCCTCCTCCGACGGCTCCGAAGCGCGTGTTTCAGGCACCGCTCTCAGCGGCGCGAACGGCACCGTCTTCCCGATCGATAGCGTGCTGAAATCAATGGATGCACCCGGCTGAGGCCGAAACCAGGTCAAACAAAAAGGGGCGCTGCCGCATCAGGCAGCGCCCCTTTTTCATTGCCGGAATTCCCTAGTAGTCCCGCCGGTACTCGGCTGCGACCTGCTGGCGACCGATCGTGCTGACCGTGGCCAGCAGGTTGAGCCAGCTCGTCACGCGGAACTCGAGCTCGCTGGCGTTGTAGCCCTGCCCGTCGGTGATGATCTCGACATAAAAGCGGCGGCCGAAGTTCTTGCCCAGCGCCACCGCCGTGCCGCGATCCAGCGCCGGATCGGCACCGATGATACGCAGGCGATCAAGGCCCACGGCATTGCGCAGCTGGTTGATCGGTCCCACGCCGCCACCACCGCGCAGGCTCGCCACTGCCGCACCCAGTTGCAGGGCATCGGTAGCGGAAAGGTTGGTAATCGATCCGCCGAACAGCAGGCGGGCGAGCAGTTCCTCTTCCGGCAAGGCGGGGGTCGAGGAGAAGGTGATCTGAGGCTGGCTGGCATTGCCCTGCACATTCACCTCGACGGACAGGCCCGTCACATCGGTTTCCGCCAACAGGTCAATCCGAGGATCGATCGGCACACTCTGGTCGAAGTCGATATCGCCGCGCGTGATCTCGAAGCGGGTGCCCGCGAAGGAATAGAAGCCCTGACGCGGCACGATGGAAACCGAACCGCCCACGCGCGGATCGTCCGTCGTTCCGCGCAGCAGCAGGTTTTCCGTTTGCCATTCGCTATCCAGCCCCATGCCTTCGACGCGGATGCCGCCCGGTGCGCGAACGTCGATCAGGAAACGCCACGGCACCGTTGCCGAAGCCGCAGGTGCAATGTCGGAAGGACGGTTTATCTCGCGCACTTCAACGTTGGGCAGTTCGGCCAGCACTTCGGATGTGCCCAGCATCCAGCGTGCGCTGTTCGCCCGCAAGCGTCCGGCAATCGTGCCGCCCACGCCGTTGGAGATGATGCGAAGCGGCCCCGTGACGGTCGCGCCCATGTTTTCGAGGTCGAGTATCTCGGCATTGCGCGCGGCCATGCGAAGATCGATCTGCGGGCCACGCTCTGCCGAGATGTTGGAGAGGTCGACAAATCCGCTGCCGGAGATCTGTCCGCCATTGGGGGCCGTGCCGCTGAAGCGGGTGAGCGCAAGGCGAGAGCCGGTAAAGGTGCCGCGCGCCTCCACGCCCGTAATGTCGGTGCCGGTGAGGCCGCTGCGCACCCGCAAGTCGTCACCCGACAGCGAGCCGCGCACCTGGGGATCACCCAGAGTACCGCTGACGTTGGCGGCAACCGCCACGTCGCCGGTCATGTCGAGCAGGTCGATCGCTGCAAGACGCCACAGCGCGGCAGCAGAGCCGGTAAAGCGGAACTGGCCCCGCAAGTCACCATTGTACAACCTGTCCGTCAGCGCCCCGCTCTGCGGCAAGTTGGCGACGCGGGCCTGCAATCGCCCTTCCGCCGTTCCGGTGTCGGTCATCAGCGCGCGCGCCTGCAATGCGGTTTCCGAAAGCTCGGCGACCAGCGCGATGTCGATGGGCTCGGAAGTCAGCAACAGGCTGGACCGGGTGAGATCGTCGACCATCAGGCGCGCCTCGCCAACTGGCAGGCCATTCTCGCCTGATGCAACGTCGATCACGCCCGAGATCGAACCGCCGAGACCCAAATCGCCCGAAAGCGCACCGACAAGGCCAAGGGGCATGTCGGACAGAGAAACGCGGCCCTGCATCGGCTCTTCTCCGCCGAAACGGCCGCTGGCGATTATGTAGCCGTCGCCATAGGAAAGCTGCGATCGCTGGAGTTCCCAGCCGCCGTCACCTGTCGAGAGCAGCACCGCGCGGCGCGGCATGGATATGTCGCGTCCGGCATAGGAGCCATCCAGCGCCACGGCGATACGATCAGGTGCAATCTGCCCGTTGGCCAGCAATTCGAAACGGCTTCCGCGCTGGCCGGTAATTGCGGCGTCGAACGTGCCAGTGCCATTTTCGATCTCCGCCTGAGCGGCGAGACGCCCGATAAAGATGTCGCCGTAGGATAGACCCTGCAAGTTGGCATTGCCCATGACCGTCGTGTTGCCTTCGGCAATCAGGCCTCGCGCATTCACAGTGCCGCCGGCGATGGAGATAGGCGTCGCGCCGCCGAACTGCGCTCCGTCAGCGGTCAGGGCGATGTCGAAGCCCTGCCCGCCATCTCGCACGGCGAGATCGATAGTGCCGTCCAGACCACCGCGCCCGACGTCGAGCGTACCGGCAACGCCGCCATCGACGAGGTTCAACGTGCCGCTGACACGCGTTTCGGCCACGTCGAGACGATCGATGCGGATCGCTGTATCGCCATTCTGAGCGGTGACAATTCCGAGTTCGCCGTCGAAATCGCCCAGCATGGATCCGCCGCGTGTGGCAATCGCGAAGCCATCCTCTGCTGGAGTCAGACTGACCCTTACATCGCTGAGGCCTGCAGCAGGGAGAGGATCGGCCAGCACCAGTTCGATATAGGGCCCGTCTTCGGCCAGTGTGCCTTCAATCGTGAAGGGGCCGTATTCCGTGTGTGTCCCGCTGCCGACCAGGTTGGTCCCGGCATCATCGACGCTGCCGTCTAGTATGGCCGTCAGCTTGGTCGCGTTGATGGTGAGAGCGTTGAATGCAAGCGGCATTTCCCCGCCAAGCACCAGCCCGCCGTCGAAACGAACGTCTTCGCCAGCAACCGTGGTGATAGTCTCATTGGCGACCTCGTCGAGGCGGCCCTGCAGTTCCGCACGCAGCATCCACGGCACGTCTCCGCCGATGCGGAAACGGATTTGTGCAGCTGCATCGACGGTGCCTACGCCGTCAAACGCCAGGTCTGCGATATTCACGGGGCCGTTCACCTGCGTGAGACCAGTATCGAGATTGCTGTTGAGACCTAGCCGTGCGCGCAGTCCGGGGAACTGGACAGCCAGATCGTCGGACAGGATTTCATTGCCGGCATAGACGATGGTGCCGCCCAGACTGCCGTTCACGAGGCGGGGATCGAACAGTTCGTTACCGCTGACGATGCGGCCAATGGCCGCATCTACCGGCACTGTTACGCGCGTGCCATCAAAAGCGAGAGTGCCGCTCTGCCGCACGTCGCTGACGATTATGCCGCCTGCGTCAATCTCATCCACCGTCAATGTATGCGGCAGCGTGAGATCACGGAAAGCCCCGTCCAGAGTGCCCTGCAACTCCAGACCGTTCAGCGCTACATCCGGAGAGAAAAGTGTCGCGTCGAGCAGCTGGGCGTTGATGGCAAAATTGTCGAAAACATTGTTCGCCAGGTCCACCCCGCCTTCGCCGTCGGCATTCACGCCGCGCGCGCGCAGCACGAAATCGCCCTCCAGCACGGAATCTACCAGCGTGCCCGACGCGGAAAGCGTGACGAGGTCGCCGATTGCCCGCGCGGGCAAGCCCTCCAGATAGCCGGTCGGCCGCGCCTGTCCCACGATGCGGTATTGCCCGCTCTCGTTGTAAAGGTCGAAGTCGAGCAGTTCCTCGCCGCTCTGCAGAGCGATCAGATCGCCAGTCCAGGATGACCAGGTGCCATCGCCCTCGAGGTTGATCGAAAGGTCTTCTTCCGCGCCCACCATCGTGGCGAGGAAGCCGCCTGCCGGGGCCTGCCAGTCGAGATCAAGATCGAACCGGTCACCATCGGGTTCGGCATGGATCAAGGCGGCAAATTCGTCTCCGCCGCCGAAATCCCCGTCCGCATCAAGATATACGAGGCCATCGCGAATGTCCGCTTCTGCGGCAAAGTTTATGACGCGCTCCTCACCCAGCAGCCCTTCGGCAACAGTAAGGTTGTCGATCACAAAGCGGTCCACACGAATGTCGAAATTGGGTAACGTCGGCGCGTCAGGGTCGCCCGGCAGCAGATCAGGCGCGGCGTAGAGCGTTCCGTCGGTCACAACCAGATGGCGTACGTCCAGCCCGCTGGTAAACCAGCGATAGGGCCGCCAGTTGAGGTCCACTGTCGGGGCTTCGAGGAAGAGCGTGTCATTCGCATCGTAGAATTTCACGTCGATGAAGGTACTGCTCCAGAGAATGGACCCGTCGATTTCGCCGACTTCCACGTGCAGCCCCGATGCGGGCGCGACCTTGCTGATCTGGTCGACGATGAATTGCCTACCCGGCGGGGTATGCAGAAAAGCGACGACGAGCAGGATCAAGCCGACGATGGCAGCAAGCGCCCAGCCGATCCACTTGAGCACACGCACCGGCAGCGGGCGCTTCGCCTTGGCTGCCTTTTCCTCTGGCACGTCATCCATGATGGCATCGTCCACCATCAGAACGCCTGCCCCAGCCCGACGTAGACGGCGACCCAGCTATCACCTTCCCGCCGGTTGAGCGGAACGGCGACGTCGACGCGCAGCGGGCCAAAGCCGGTATCGTAACGCAGGCCCACGCCAGCACCGAAACGGATATCGTCGAACGTGGGCGTGGTGCTGCGCGAAACGGTGCCGGCATCCACGAAAGGCACGACAGAGACGGCACCGTCCATGAAGCCCGTGCGAACTCGAGCTTCAACCGATGCCTCGACCAGCGAGCGTCCACCGTTAGGCGTTCCGACTGCATTGGTAGGCCCGATCGCCTGGTATCCGTAACCGCGCACGGAGCCGCCACCGCCTGCATAGAGCCGGCGCGAAGGCGCGATGGAAGCAAGGTCCGCGCCGATGATCGAACCGATGCGCGTGCGCCCTGCCAGAACGATATTATCGCTCACCTGCTGATAGGCGGAAAGATCGAACTGCGTCTTGAGATAGGTCGAGTTGCTCTCGAACACGCGGGACACTTCCGGCGATACGCTGACCCGGGCGCGGAAACCTTCGGTCGGGTCGAGCAGACTGTCCGACGTATCGTACTGGATGAACGATGGCAGTGCGCCGATCAGATATTCAATATCAGCCGACTCGTCGCCCTTGACCTTGGTTTCCGCTTCGTTGGTGTAAACCAGCTCGAAGCCGACGCCCCACGAAATCGGCTTCTGGAACAGCAGGGTGCTCGTGCGCTCGTAACTGGCGACTAGCGATACCGTTTCCGCATCGTAGGCGTCGGTATCGATCGTGGTGGCAAAGGCGTCGACCGACAGGATGCGATCCCGGCCATAGAAGTTGTTCTTGCGGAAAGTTACGCCCAGAAGCTGTTCCTGCGTACCGGCAATGCCGCGCACACGCAGCGATCCTTCGGGCGGGAAGAGGTTGCGGTGTTCCCAGCTTGCTTCCAGCCGGATGCCTTCCTCCGTGCCGTAACCGATGCTGCCCGCCAGCGTGCGCAGCGGCGCCTGCGTGAGATCGGCCTGCATGTCGACGATACCCAGCTCGCTCTCGGTCGGTTCCTGCCGCACGACAGGTGTGAGCTCGACCGCGCCAAGCAACCCTGTCGCCAGCATGGCGCGGCGCAGGTCCATCTCGTCGCTGCGGCGATAGATGTCGCCTTCGTCCCAACGGGCAATGCGTGTGAGGTGGCGGCTGGAAAGGAATTCGGGATCGGAACTGATCACGGTGCCCAGACGATAGCGTCCACCCGGCTCGACCGGCATCGAGAGATCGCCCTCGTCGCGGGCGTGGTCCACCAGCAGGGAAGGCGCGTCGATCGAAGCGAAGGGGAAGCCGCTTTCACCAAGAGCCGTGTCCAGATCGGCGCGCTCGGCCTCGATCCCGTCAAGATTGATCGGATCGCCGCTCTCGATATCAAAAGAACGGCGAAGGGCAGAGAACTGGTTGTCGGCAGCAGCCAGGTTGCCGAGGTCAATTTCCCCATAGGTGTAGCGAGTGCCGGGAATGATATCGAAGCGCACAGATGCTTCGTCGTCATCGTTACCGCCAACCGTACGTGCCACCTGCGCATCGAAATAGCCGTAGACGCGCAGCAACCGGTTCAGCAGTTCCTCGTCCGCACGCGCCTGCACGGCCAGCTGTGCGATATTTCCCTCGTCGTCATAGTTGTCGACGGTCGAGAGAGACTCGAAACGATCGAGGAATTCATCGCGCTCCGGGAACAGCGTCCGGTCGCTGGGGAATGCCAGAAGCAACTCGTCCGATAGACGTTCTTCGCTGTCAGTAACTGCGCGCGGAACCTCGTCGTCGAACTGGACGAATTCGATCTCCTCTTCCGCGGGTTCCAGCGGGGCGAGCTGCGGCAGGTCGATATCTTCCGGCCATGGCACGGTGACCATGGGCATTTCGGCCAGCGGTGCGTCGACATCCAGCGGCGCCTGCGCGTTCGCGTCAGCCTCGTCCGCGGCGGGAACGCCCTGGGCGGCCCATTCCTCGGGGTTGTCGACGGCTTCATCGGGGATCAGGTCTTCGAGACTGGGCGTGTCCTGCCGATCTTGCGCGGCCAAGGGCGCAAAAGGCGCGGCCAGCAGCGAAAGCGCCGCTGCCAACGCTGTTACTGGCGCGGTAGAATGGCGGGACTTCATTGATCCTGGCTCAGGTGAGCTTGTATTCTTCCTGCAGGCCCGGCGTATTGTCTTTCGATCCGCCGTCCGTGGCTGGCGCCCGCCCGCAAGAGCCTTTTGCAACACCCTCGATAAGGCGCCGCTGCTCGTCTCTGGACATGCGCCGCCATCCATCGGGGCCGAGGGCTTCAAGGGGGCGGAAACGGACCTTGTACTGCATCCGGTCTGACCCCTCGACCCAGTAGCCGAGATAGACGTAAGGAAGGCCTGCCTCGGCAGCCCGCCTGATGTGTTCGAGAATGACGTAATTCCCAAGCCCGCTACGATGCTCCAGTTCAGGGTCGTAGAAGCTGTAGATCATCGACAACCCGTCCGCCTGCCTGTCAGTAAGACATGCAGCGACCAATCGCCCAACGGTGCCGTCGACAGAAGGTTCCCTGTATTCAATGACAAAGCTGGATACGCTGGTGTGCTCCACCATGTCGGCGTAATCCACCTCGTCCATCGCGGCCATGCCGCCGCCGGGGTGGCGATGTTCCAGGTAGCGTTGCAGCAGGGCGAACTGTTCTTCCGTTGCCCACGGGCGACACTCGGTGACCACGAGATCACTATTCGCCTTCATCGCACGCTTCTGGGAATTGGAAGGCTTGAACTCGCCGGCTGCCACGCGGACGGAGACACACGCCTTGCAGCCTTCGCAGCTGGGGCGATAGGCCACCGTCTGGCTGCGGCGGAAGCCGATCCGGCCAAGCGCGTCGTTCAGCTGTTCCGCATGCGGGCCCTTCAGCTCGGTAAAGACCTTCCGTTCGGTCCGCCCCGGCAGGTACGGACACGGCGCAGGGCTTGTCACGAAGAAGCGGGGGAAACGTACGGGAGCCGTCACTTGGCTAGGCGATCCTCTTGCTGGCGTCCAATGGCAACGCGGTTCAAAACGCGCGAGTTCCAGTCCTTAAGACCACAGGGAATCGCGCAGTTGAACCATGTTAACCATATATATCGCCATTCGCAGGATTAATTTCCACAAATAGCTTTTCCAGCTCGGTTAACGACCCGTAACGGGGCAAATCTCGGCCCTTAGTTCAGCTCCACCTGGCTGACGGAATAGCCCTTTTCCACCAGCGAGGCGACGAGAGCATCCAACTGTTCGCGGTCCCTCGCCTCACATTCGATGTCCGTCACCAACCCCTTTGCGGGCAGGTTGGTGAAGATGCGCTGGTGGTAAATCTCAAGGATATTGACGTTGTGGCGGTCGAACTCGCGCATCACCTTGAACAATGCGCCGGGGCGATCCTGCAAGGTGATCTGGAGGCGAGCGAGGCGGCCCGAACGGGCAAGATCGCGCAGTAGCACGTTGGCAAGCAGGCGCGTGTCGATATTGCCACCGCACAGCACGAGGCCGACTTTCTTGCCCGCAAACCGCTGGCGATGGGCGAGAACGGCGGCAAGGCCTGCCGAACCGGCCCCTTCCACCACGGTCTTCTCGATCTGCAGCAACAGTGAGACGGCTTCTTCGAGGTGACGTTCGTCCACCAGCAGGATGTCGTCGACGACCTTGTCGATCACCTTCTGGGTGAACTTGCCAGGCTCCTTCACCGCGATGCCTTCTGCCAGCGTATCGCCGCCCGAGGGCAAGTCTGCCTTGGCCCATGCGTTGTAGCTGCTGGGATAGAGGCGCGCCTCGGCGCCGATAACCTCGACAGGCGGAACCTGTGCCTTGGCAACCGTGCCCATGCCACTGATCAGGCCGCCGCCGCCGATGGGAACGACGATTGTCTCGATCTCTGGTGCATCCTCCAACATCTCCAGCGCGACGGTGCCCTGCCCTGCGGCGACATCGGGATCGTCGAAGGGATGCACGAAAGTCAGGCCAAGCTCGGTCTCCAGCTTGCGCGCGTGGGCGTAGGCCTCGTCAAAGGTTTCGCCTTCCAGCACCACGTTGCCGCCAACGCTCTCGGTCTGCATCACCTTCACGGTGGGCGTGGTGCGCGGCATTACGATGGTGACTGGCACCTCCAGCCGGGTGCCGTGATACGAAAGGCCCTGCGAGTGGTTGCCTGCAGAAGCGGCGATCACGCCGCGCTTGCGCTGTTCGTCCGTCAGCAGCAGCAGCGCGTTAAGCGCGCCGCGCTCCTTGTAGGCGGCAGTGAACTGGTGGTTCTCGAACTTCAGCCAGATATCCGCACCCAGAATCTTCGACAATGTCTGCGAATATGCCGTGGGCGTGCGCACGACTGCGCCCTCGATGCGGCTGGCCGCGGCACGCACGTCATCCAGCGTGAGGCTGGGGGCGAGGCTCTGTTCTGTTCCCGTCATGGCAGGTGCGCCTAGCCCAAGGGGAGACGCGAGGAAATAGGGTGGTGGCTTTTCACTCACAAAGATTGCCTTGAGGGCACAGATTGGGCATCGCTGCGCGCCATGAGCAAACTTGCATTTCTGGGCCTCGGCGTGATGGGCGCGCCGATGGCCGGACACCTCGCCCGCGCCGGGCACAAGGTCACCGCCTACAACCGCACAGCTGTAAAGACTGCCAAGTGGCATGAACGCATGACGGCAGACGGGCTGGATGTCGCCACTGCGGCCACTCCGGTAGAAGCCGTTGCCGATTGCGATGTAGTGCTGGCCTGCCTCGGCAACGATGACGACGTGCGCAGCGTGCTGCTGGGCGACGGCGGCGCGCTTGCCGCGATGAAGCACGGCGCAACTTTCGTCGACCACACCACCGTATCACCCGCTCTCGCCCGCGAGCTGGCCGAGGCTGCGGCCAAACATGGCCTCAAGTTCGTGGACGCCCCCGTGTCCGGCGGACAGGCCGGTGCGGAAAACGGCAAGCTAGCCATCATGTGCGGCGGATCCGATGAAGCGATGGCAGCCGCGACGCCGGTAATGGAAGCCTACGCCGCGAGGATCGTGCACGTTGGTGGCGCCGGTGCAGGTCAGGCGTGCAAGGCCGTGAACCAGGTCTGCATCGCGGGCGTGCTGGCAGGCCTGTCCGAAGGCGTGCGGCTGGCACAGGCAACCGGCGTCGATACAGACAAGGTGCTGGAAGCAATCTCCGGCGGCGCAGCACAAAGTTGGCAGATGGAAAACCGCTGGGAGACCATGGTGAAAGGCGAGTTCGATTTCGGCTTCGCGATCGACTGGATGCGCAAGGACCTCGCCATTGCCCTTGGCGAAGGCAAGGACGTAGGGATTTCCCTGCCAGTCACCGCTCTGGTGGACCAGTTCTATGCGCAGGTGCAGGCCGCAGGCGGATCGCGGCAGGACACCAGCGCCCTCATCCGTCACCTGCCGGAGGTGGACCAATGATACTGCGTAGCGCCGCGCTCGCGGCTGGCCTGCTGCTCGCCACCCCTGCCCTCGCCGATACCCACATCGACAATATCGAGGGTATCTCGGTCATGCGCGACGGCTCCATAGACCGGTTCACCGGCATGGTGATCGACGAGGACGGGCGCATTACCGAACTGCTCGATTTCGGCGACCGTCCGACGCGCGAGATCGAATACCGCGTCGACGGGGAAGGCCGCGTCGTCGTGCCGGGTTTCGTCGACGGCCACCTTCATCTGATGGGCCTCGGCCTCGGCACGCTGGTGCTCGACCTGTCGATGACAAATTCGTTGGACGAGGCGCTTTCGCGTATCGAAGCCTATGCCGCCGCCTACCCGGACCGTCCGTGGATTATCGGGCGCGGATGGAACCAGGAACGCTGGGGCCTTGGTCGCTTCCCCACTGCCGCCGAAATTGATGCCGTCGTGGGTGATCGTCCGGTATGGCTGGAGCGCGTCGATGGTCATGCGGGCTGGGGTAACTCTCTGGCGCTGGAAGCTGGCAATGTGACCGCCGCGACTGCCGATCCCTCGGGTGGCCGTATCGAGCGCGTAGCAGGCTCGCGCACCCCGTCGGGCGTGCTGGTCGATGCCGCCATGGCGATGGTGAACGATGCCGTTCCCCCGCCTCTTCCCGAAGACCGCGACCTTGCCCTCCACAATGCCCAGCGCCTGCTGCTAAGCCACGGCATCACCGCCGTTGCGGACATGGGCACAAGCGTCGAGGACTGGATGACTTTCCGACGCGCGGGCGATGCGGGCCGGTTGCAGGTGCGCGTCATGTCCTATGCGGACAGCGTGGATTCCATGCTGCTGATCGGCGGCCCCGCCCCGACCCAGTGGCTCTATGACGACCGCCTGCGCCTTAACGGCGTGAAGCTCTATCTCGACGGCGCGCTCGGTTCTCGCGGGGCGCTGCTGAACGCCGACTATTCGGACGATCACGGCAATCGCGGCCTGCCCCTGCTTTCTGGCACGCAGCTTCGCAACCTGATGAGCCGCGCGGCGCTCGACCGGTTCCAGGTGGCTATCCACGCCATCGGCGATGCCGCCAATCGCGAGGCGCTCTACGCTATCGAGGAGCTGTCCGAAGATTACAGCGGCGACCGTCGCTGGCGCATCGAGCACGCGCAGATCGTCGATCCGGCAGACCTGCCGCGTTTCGGCCAGCACGGCATCATCGCCTCGATGCAGCCCGTTCACCAGACGAGCGACATGTTCATGGCCGAAGCGCGCCTTGGCGCAGACCGCCTCGGAGGTGCCTACGCCTGGCGCTCCATTCTCGAAACAGGTGGCAGCCTCGCTTTCGGTACCGATGCGCCGGTTGAACCTGTTTCCGCGCTTGCCGGGCTTTCAGTGGCGATCAGTCGCACCAATGCCGATGGCGAGCCATTCGGCGGCTGGCGACCGGAAGAAACGATCAGCCGCGAACAGGCGCTCGCCGCTTACACCGCCGGTGCGGCCTACGCCGGTTTTGCGGAAGGGCGTTTCGGAAGTCTCGCAGAAGGTGAACGGGCCGATTTCGTCATGCTCAGCGCCGATCCGCTGATGTCGAACGCTTCGCAAATCCGGGACATCCGCGTCCTCGAAACGTGGATTGCCGGACAGCGCGTTTACGATTTCGAATTGGAATAGCGTTATCTGCCCGCAACACTCGCATTATGAATTGTCACGTTTTTCCGTCTCGCCTTTGCATTTCGAATGATATAAGTGCATTAGGCAATTGAGATTCGAAGTTTGGGGTACCAATAAAGATGTCCAAGAAGCTTTTCACGACGATCGCCGCTGGTGTGGCTCTGGTCGCCACGCCTGTTCTGGCACAGTCCGACATGGCACAGCGCGCCGCTGCACAGGTGCAGAACGCAGACGAATTCGGCGAAGGCGATAACGGCGGCCTGCTCATGGCCTTGCTCGCTGGCGGCCTGATCATCGCCGGTGTGGTTGTCGCTCTCAGCAGCGACGAAGAAGACCTGCCGACCAGCCCGTAAGCTGGTTCAACAGTTTCTGTTTAGGAAAACGGGGCCCGCGCGGCCCCGTTTTTGTATCTGCTGAAATTCTGACGAGAAGCGCGCAGGCGATCAGTCCGCCTTGGTTTCCGCCGCTTCCTCGGCCTCGGCCTCTTCTTCCTTGCGCTGCGCATCGCGGCGCTCGGTGATCTTCATCAGCACCAGCGAACCTTCGAACAGGAACAGCAGCGGGCCAGCCAGTACCAATTGCGAAATGACGTCAGGCGGCGTCACGATCGCAGCCAGCGCCACCACCAGCACAACCACGTACTTGCGCGCCGCTACCAGTTGATCGCGCGAGACGAGGCCCGCGCGGTTGAGCAGCATCAGCAACACGGGCAGCAGGAAGCTGATCCCGAAGGCGAGGATGAAGCGCATCACCAGATCGAGGTATTGCCCCATCTCCGGCAGCGCTTCTGCATCAATGCCGCCGACATTGCCCTGGAAGCCGAGGAACCACGGGAAGGCGAGCGGCATGACAACGAAATAGGCAAGGCACGCCCCCATCGTGAACAGAACCGGCGTCGCGATCAGGAACGGCAGGAAAGCACGCTTTTCCTTCGCATAGAGGCCGGGGGCGACGAAGGCCCAGAGCTGGTTGGCGATAATAGGGAAGCTGATGAAAAAGGCCGCGAACAGCGCCACCTTGATCTCGACGAAGAAGGCTCCGTAAAGCTGGGTGTAAACCAGCCTGCCCTGCCCCTCACCAAAACTGGCTGTCAGCGGACGAACCAGAATGCCGAAGATGTCGTCAGCGAAATAGAGGCACACGGCAAAAGCAACGCCCAATGCCAGCACGGCTTTCACCAGCCGCCCGCGCAGCTCGATCAGGTGCTCCATCAGGGGCGCCTGCGTATCGTCGAGATCGGAAATCTTGAACGCCATCAGTCGGCATCCCCGGATGGTTTTACTGGCGGCGTTGCGGCAGGTTTATCGGCCGCTTCGCCAGAGGGCTTGTCAGGCGCCTTCTCTGCGGCTTTCGCCTCGGCCGTTGCAGCTTTCTGGTTGGCTGCTTCCTTTTCCTTCGCCAGCCGCTTCATCTCGGCGGCCTTTTCCGGTGGGTAGGCTCCGGTCGGCTCCATATCCTGCGGGGTGCCGTCAGGATGTTCGCGCATGATCTTCTCGTTCTGCGCTTTCCACTTCTTCTCCATGTCCTCAAGCTCGGCCTCACGCACCATGGCATCTAGGCCGGTGCGGAAATGACCGGACAGCTTGCGAACCTTGCCGATCCAACGACCGGCCGTGCGCATGGCAAGCGGCATGTCCTTGGGGCCGATCACGAGGATCGCCACCACAATGATCAGCAACAGTTCGGTTGCGCCGATATCGAACATGGCTCAGCGGCGCTCGCTTTTCAGAAGATTAGGAGGCGGTCTTGTCGCCGGTGGATGCCGGTGCGCTCTCGACAGTTTCGCCGGCAGGCTTCGCCTCGTGCGAGGGGCCTTCGATCTGCGCCGAAGATTTCTTGTCGTCCGACGCGCTGTCATCATCATTCAGGCCGCTGCGAAAGCTTTTAACGCCCTTGCCGAAATCGCCCATCATTTCGCTGATACGGCCGCGGCCGAACAGCACCAGGATTACCAGTGCGATAATCAGGATCTGGAATGGTCCAATGCTACCCACGAATATTCTCCGAATTCCTTGAGACCGGAGTCTAGGCGCTTTCGTCGGGCTTTTCCAGCGTGTCGGTATCGGATTCGTCTTCCCACACCTCCACCTCGTCCGGTTCCGCCTCTTCTTCGCCTTCGGTATCGTCCGGCTCCGCTTCGGCAGCCTTCTGTTCCATCAGGTCTTCATAGGCGTCATCCACCGGATCGAGCAGGCCCGAAGCCTTGAGTTCGGCGAGGCCCGGCAAGTCCTTGCGGCTTTCGAGACCGAAATGGGCGAGAAACTCGGGCGTGGTGGCGTAGATTACCGGGCGACCGGGCACTTCACGGCGCCCCGCCACGCGCACCCAGCCCGCTTCCATCAACACGTCCAGCGTGCCGCCGCTGGTCTGCACGCCGCGGATCGCCTCGATCTCGGCGCGGCTCACAGGCTCGTGATAGGCGACGATCGCCAGTACTTCTGTCGCCGCGCGCGACAAGCGGCGCAGCTGGTCCTTCTCGCGGCGCAGGATGTGGGCAAGATCAGGCGCAGTCTGGAAAAGCCAGCGCTTGCCGCGCTCCACCAGGTTGATGCCGCGCTTCTCGTACTGCTCTTGCAAGGTCGCCAGCGCTTCCTTCACGTCAGCATCCCCAAGCTGGGCAGAAATCTGTTCGCGGGTCAGCGGTTCCTCGGCAGCGAAAAGGCATGCCTCGACGGCGCGCACCAGTTCGTCGGGATCGCCGAGGTCGGTGTCAGCCATTCGCCTTTACCCGCCGCAGGTGCAGTGGCCCGAAAATCTCCTCCTGCCGGATTTCCGCTTTGCCCTGCTTCGCCAGTTCAAGCGCTGCAAGGAAGCTGGATGCAAGCGCCGACTTCTTCAGGCGCGGCTCCGCATCGCCGGGAAGAAAGCTGCGCAGTTCCATCCAGTCGAGCGAGACACCAAGCATGGCGGAAACGCGGTCCAGCGCGGAGTCGAGCGTCATCACCGGTCGATTGGCGACCATGTGGACCACCGGTTCGGTGCGCAGCTTCACCTGCCCGTAGGCGTGGACCAGCTGATACCAGTTACACTGCCAGTGGTTCTTGCGCAGCGTGCGCAGCCCTTCCGGCGCGCCGCGCGCGAACACGTCGCGGCCCAGCCTGTCGCGCGCCATAAGCCGCGCGCCAGCTTCGCGCATGGCGCCAAGGCGGGCGATGCGCAGTTGCAGCTTCAGCGCCAGCTCTTCGGGCGAAGGGTCTTCCTGCTCTTCCTTGGGCAGCAGCAGAGCGGATTTGAGGTAGGCGAGCCATGCCGCCATCACCAGATAATCGGCGGCAATCTCCAGCTTCAGCGCCTCGGCCCGCTCGATGTAGTCAATGTACTGGTCCACCAGCGCGAGGATGGAAATGGACTTGAGATCGACCTTCTGCCGCCGGGCGAGGTCCAGCAGCAGGTCCAGCGGGCCTTCCCAGTTTTCCAGCTCGATATAGAGCGCGCTCGAATCCGTGGTGGCGGGCGCAGCGATGCCGTGCCATTCGTCCGCTGCGCTATCGACGGCGTCGGCGGCCTCGATCAGGTTGCCTTCGTCCATCTGCGTCATGCCCGCTCCCCTTCGAGAGCGAGAAACGCATCGCGCGCAGCGAGCAGTTCGGCACGCGCCGTATGGTCGCTGACCTTGCCTGCGCCCGCCATGGCGCGGTCCAGCCGTTTGCGGCTTTCGTCGGACATCGAAGGCAGAACTTCGGCAGTGCCGACCATGTCAGCCATCTTGCCCCAGCAATTCAGCACAAGGTCGCAGCCTGCCGCGATGGCGCGCTGCGAACGCTCTGGGATAGTGCCGTCCAGCGCTTCCATGTCGATGTCGTCGGACAGCAGCAGACCGTCGAAGCCGATGCGCCCACGAATGATCTGCGAGATAACGTATTCGCTCTGCGTCGCGGGGTTGGCAGCATCCCAGGCGGTGAACCGGATATGCGCCGTCATCGCCATGGGTGCGTCATTCAGTTTGGCGAACGGCGCGATGTCGGTTTCGAGCTCCGCGTCACTCGCTTCCACCACCGGCAAGTCCTTGTGGCTGTCCACCATGGCGCGGCCATGGCCCGGCATGTGCTTGATGCAGCCGACCACGCCGCCGCGACCCAGTCCGTCAAGAGTAGCGCGGCCCAGCGCTGCCACCTGCATGGGATCGCGGCCAAGAGCGCGGTCGCCGATCACGTCGTGCGCTCCTTCGGCGGGAATATCAAGCACCGGGTGGTAGTCGACCGTGATGCCGACCTCCGCGAGGTCAAAAGCCAGCAACTGCGCGTTGGCGCGGATCGCCTGGATCGCGCTGGCAGGAGCCGTGTCGTAAAGCTGCGCGAAAACGCCGGGTGCGGGATAGGCGTCCCACTGGGGCGGTTTCATCCGCGAAACCCGGCCGCCTTCCTGATCGATGGAAATTAGCAGGTCTTCGCGCCCGTGCAGATCGCGCAGGGAATCCGTCAGTGCGCGCAGTTGTTCGCGGTTTTCGACGTTGCGCCCGAACAGGATGTAGCCCGCCGGCTGCGCATCGGCGAAGAAAGCGCGCTCGTCTTCGGTCAGCTTGAGACTGGAAAGGCTGAAAATCGCGGGCGTCATGGAGCTGAGATTAGGCCCAAAACCTTGCCAAGGTGCAAGCATTCACCCCCTGCAGATCGGGGAAAACACGGCCAGGCGAGCCGCATCAGCGAATATAGCAGTCCCCGCCCGCATTACGGATGGCCCGGCAAGTCGCATCACCGGCATCGCGGTTGGGCGCTATCACCTGCAGGCGATAGACAGTGGCACCGTCCACATCGGCTTCCTCGATGCGGTTGCGCATGCCAGCCAGTGCCGAAGCGTAACGGCCGCGGGCCTGAACCCACGCCTCGTTCGCGTCGGCGCGACTAGTGAAAGCGCCGATCTGGACAAAGACGGCATCGCTGGAAACAGGCGCCTCTCCCTGCTCGATGTCGATGCTGGGTTCGGGCGGATCGACTTCGTCGGCGAGACGACCGCGCGTGGCCTGGCCCTCTGCAACTTCGTAAGCGGTGTCACCAGTGCCAGCGACCTCGCGTCCGCCGGGGTTTTCCGGGCGTTCCTTGTAAGGGCCGTCGGGCGCTTCGATGGTCGTGCCGTCGGCGACCAGTTCCGGGTCCGGACGGTCGCGCAGCAACCACCACGCGCCGAAAAGCACTGCCGCGATCACCAGCAGCCCGATCAGGGCGAACCAGATCAGCCTCGCGTCGAAACTGCCTTCGTCCTCGTAGTCGCCGTCGTCTTCCAGCCAAGGCAGGGCGTCATCGTCATCCTCGAGGGCGAGTTGTTCCTCTGCCTCGAAAGTCTCTTCGAACTCGGCATCTTCGACACCGTTTCCGTCCCTTCCCCCCACCGGAGAATTCATCGCCTAGAGCTCCTCGACCGCCTCGACACCCAGGATTGCGAGGCCATTGCGGATTACCTGCCCGATTTGTTGGCTGAGGAAAAGCCTCGCGGCGGACAGTTCGGGCTGCTGTGCCACGATGATCCGCTTTGCGGCATCATCATTGCCCAGGTTCCAGAAGGCGTGGAAAGCAGCGGCAAGATCGTAGAGATAGAAGGCGATCCGGTGCGGTTCTCGCGCACGGGCAGCGGCTTCGACTTCACGCGGGAACTGGGCGGCCTGCTTGATCAGCGTAAGCTCGTCCTCGCCCAACAACGAGAGCCTAGCATCGGAGGGCGCTATGCCTTCTTCCTTCGCCTTGCGCAGGATCGAGCAGATGCGCGCGTGGGCATACTGCACGTAGAAGACAGGGTTGTCCTTCGAGGCTTCGACCACCTTGGCGAAGTCGAAATCCATCTGCGCTTCGGGCTTGCGGGTCAGCATGGTGAAGCGCACCACGTCCTTGCCCACTTCTTCCACCATGTCGGCGATGGTGACGAAGTTGCCCGAACGCTTGGACATCTTCACCGGCTCTCCGCCGCGAAGCAACTGCACCATCTGCACCAGCTTCACGTCAAAGGGGATCGGCTTGCCCTGCCCTTCGGAAAGCGCGGCGACTGCAGCCTTGATGCGCTTCACCGTACCGGCGTGGTCAGCACCCCAGATGTCGATCAGCGCATCGGCGTTTTCAGCCTTCTGCATGTGATAGGCGAGGTCGGCACCGAAATAGGTCCACTTGCCGTCGCTCTTCTTGATCGGGCGATCCTGGTCGTCGCCAAACTTCGTGGAGCGGAACAGCGGCAGCTCGACCGGCTCCCAGTCGTCCACGGTCTTGCCCTTGGGTTTTTCCAGCACGCCGTCGTAGACGAGATCGTGTTCGCGCATCCACATTTCCGCGGCTTCCGGCTTCTTCGCGGCCTGCAGCGCGGCTTCGGACGAAAAGACGTCGTGATTGATGCCGAGCAGCGCGAGGTCGGACTTGATGACATCCATCATCCGCTCGACCGCGAAGGCGCGGAACAGCGGCAACCATTCCGCTTCGGGTTCGGCAACGAAGCGGTCGCCGAATTCGTCAGCTGCTGCCTGTCCAACGGGGACAAGGTAGTCGCCGGGGTACATGCCTTCGGGAATCTCGCCGATGTCCTCGCCCAGCGCCTCGCGGTAACGCAGGTGCGCGGAGCGGGCGAGCGTATCGACCTGGCCGCCTGCATCGTTGACGTAGTATTCGCGGATCACCTCGTGTCCGGCATGCTCCAGCAGGCTGGCGAGCGCATCACCGACCACCGCGCCGCGGCAGTGCCCCATGTGCATGGGGCCAGTGGGGTTGGCGGAAACGTATTCCACGTTCACCCGCGTGCCTGCACCCATGTCGGACTTGCCGTAATCGTCGCCCTGCGCGGCAATGGTATTCACCTCGTCCAGCCAGCTGGCAGGCGACAGGCGCAGGTTGATGAAGCCGGGGCCGGCGATTTCCGCGCTGGTGATGGCGGGATTGCCCGAGAGCTTCTCGACGATCTTTTCCGCCAGCGCGCGCGGGTTTGTCTTGGCCTGCTTGGCCAGCACCATTGCGGCATTAGTGGCTAGGTCGCCGTGCGAGGGATCGCGCGGCGGCTCAACGCTGACATTGCCGAGGTTGATGCTTTCGGGCAGCACCGCTTCGGCTTCCAGCGCCTTCAGTACGGCTTCGATGATAGCCGCGAAGGCGGCGTAGAGATTCTTGGCTTCAGACATAACAGTTCTCGCGGCCCCCGCGCGAGGGAGGGAGCCTTCCTATGGACAGGCCCCCGCCATTGCGGGGACTCGGCATCTTTTCAAGAGGGCAATCAGCGCGTGGCGTTGTAAGCCAGCTGGTCCTCGGTCAGCTGGAAGCCCACCAGCAGCTCGAAAGTGGCACGGGCGACGGCTGCGCGAACGTCCGGCTCGGTCAGCGGGTCGATCGCAGCGGACTGGTCGCCAGCGCGGCGTCGGCGGGTGATGCGTTCGCGGATGTCGGCGGGCAGCGTGGCTTCGGCGCGGTTGATGTAGGCGCCTGCCGTACCGCTTGCCTGCGCACGCGACTGGCCGGGTGCGAAAGTGATTTCCACGTTGTTCACTCGCTTCGCGACAACCGAAGTGCCGCCGCGCAGCACGGTGGAATAGTAGGGAATCGAAACGGTGCGCGGGCCAGCCGTGTTGGTGCGGGTGGCGATCACGTCGAACGTGGCGGTGGAATAGACCTGCTCGCCCGTCTCGTCGCAGGTGGAACGCACGTTGGTGATTGCGGCCGTCACGTCGATGGCATCGGCGGTGCGCGCATCGGCGGGAGAGAACAGCGTCACGTCGCCGGTATAATCAGGCACGCCGACGGCCGGGCAGACAGAACGCAGCGCGGTGATGCCCACGCCCTGTTCCACCACGATATCGCCTTCCCCGCGGCAACCGCCCAGTGCGGTGAGGCCAGCAACAGCGGCAAGTATTGCGATCCGAGCGTTCATTCCCATTCCTTGTAATATGCAGGCAGCAAAATTCGTCCGCGAGGCCCTAGCCCTTTCCCGGGTGGGCGACAACAGCTAGAGACACGCTCATGAACGCCCCCTTTCAGGAAAACCGCCCCTCGGGCGATAAATCGCCTCTCCAGGTGCTGATTGCCGCCCCGCGCGGCTTTTGCGCAGGTGTCGACCGCGCCATCGAGATCGTCGAGAAGGCGATTCAGAAATACGGCGCGCCGGTCTATGTGCGCCATGAAATCGTGCACAATCGCTACGTGGTCGATGGCCTGAAAGAGAAAGGTGCAATCTTCGTCGAAGAACTGGACGAAGTGCCGGACGACATGCCGGTGGTGTTCAGCGCCCACGGCGTGCCGAAATCGGTGCCTGCCGAGGCACAGAGGCGCGAGATGATCTACGTCGATGCGACCTGCCCGCTGGTTTCCAAGGTGCACCGCCAGGCCGAACGCCTGATCGAGAAAGACAAGCACATCATTTTTATCGGCCATGAAGGCCATCCCGAGGTGATCGGCACCATGGGACAGGTGCCCGCCGGCCAGATGACACTGGTGGAAACGGTGGAAGATGTTGCCAGCTTGCCTTTCACCAGCGAAGACAAGCTGTCCTTTCTCACGCAAACCACGCTTTCGGTGGACGACACCGCGGACATCGTGCGCGCCCTTCAGGAACGCTATCCCCAGATCGTCGCGCCCAAGGCGGAGGACATCTGCTACGCCACTTCCAACCGGCAGGAAGCCGTGAAAGCGATGGCACCTGCCTGTGACCTCGTTCTGGTTATCGGCGCGCCCAACTCTTCCAACTCGCTGCGACTGGTGGAAGTGGCGGAGCGCCTTGGCACGGAAGCCAAGCTGATCCAGCGCGCGTCCGAGATCGATCCGGCGTGGCTGGACAACGTGAACACGGTCGGCGTCACCGCAGGGGCCAGCGCGCCCGAAGTGCTGGTGCGCGAAGTGGTCGCCAAACTGGGCGAATGGCGCTCGGTGAACGAGGAAAAGATCCGCACGGCAGAAGAGAAGATGGTCTTCAAGCTGCCGCGCCAGCTGACCGAATAGGCGCGCACGGATGGCCGTTTACACGCAGCTTTCCGCCGAGGTTCTGGCAGACCTGATCGCGCAGTACGACGTGGGCGAACTGGTGTCTGCGAAAGGCATTGCCGAGGGCGTTTCCAACTCCAACTGGCTGGTGGAAACTACCGGCAGCGAGGCGAACGGCAAGCGCTTCATCCTCACGATGTACGAGCGCCGCATCGACATTTCCGAACTGCCGTTCTTCCTCGACCTGCTCGATCACCTGGCGGCGCAGGGTTGCCCCGTGCCGCGCACCATCCATGACCGATCCGGCGCGTCCTCGCGGATGTTGCAGGGCAAGGCCGTGGCACTGATAGAGTTTCTGCCCGGCGTTTCTGTCGACCATCCCACCCCGCAACAGGCGCATGCCGTAGGCAGGGTGCTGGCGGAAATGCATGAAAGCGCGCAGGACTTTCCCGGCACGCGGGCCAATGACCTCGACCCGCATGCTTCCGCGCATGTGCTGGCGGAATGCGGTGACCAAGCGCTGGCCGCAATCGACGGCGCGCTGCCCGCGGTGGTGCCGATCGCGCAGGAAGTGGCCGATGCATGGCCCGCCGACTTGCCGACCTCGATCATCCATTCCGACCTGTTTCCCGACAACGTGCTGATGCTGGGCAACACTGTCAGCGCACTGATCGACTTCTACTTCGCCTGCAACGACGCGATGGCCTATGACCTTGCCGTAACCCATGCGGCGTGGAGCTTTACCGGCGATGGCCACACCTATCGCCCTGAAGTCGGGCAGGCGCTGGTGGAAGGTTACGAAAGCGTGCGCAAGCTGTCCGAGGAAGAACGCGCTGCCCTGCCACTGCTGGCACAGGGCGCTACGCTGCGTTTCGTATCCAGCCGCGCGCAGGACTGGATCGACACACCGGCAGATGCATTGGTGACGAAGAAGGACCCGATGGATTTCGTGCGGCGGCTGGAGTTCTACCGCCGCGAAGGGAAGGACGTGTTCGCAGCATGAAACACGTGGAGATTTTTACCGACGGTGCCTGCAAGGGCAATCCCGGCCCCGGTGGCTGGGGTGCGCTTTTGCGCATGGGGCGACACGAGAAGGAGCTTTCAGGCTCCGAACCCGAGACCACCAACAATCGCATGGAAATGACCGCCGCGCTGCGTGCGCTCAAGGCGCTGATCGAGCCATGCGAAGTCACGCTGCATACCGACAGCCGCTATCTGATCGACGGCATGACCAAGTGGATCGAGGGCTGGAAGAAACGCGGCTGGGTGAATGCCAGCAAAAAGCCGGTACGCAATGCCGACCTGTGGCATGACCTGATCGAGGCGGCCGCTCCGCACAAGATCACGTGGCAGTGGGTGAAAGGCCATAACGGCCACCCGGAAAACGAGCGTGTCGACCGCATCGCCAGCGACGCGGCCAACAGCGCCCGGTAAAACTCAGCTTTCGTCGACCACTTCGGCGCCCGGGCCGTTCTTCTTGATCGATTCGATGGCATTCTTGGCGCTCGCCTTGGAAGAATAGCCTTCGGTCGAGAACATGATCTCGTCGTTGTACTTGAAGCGCACGCGGAACTCGCCTGCCTTGTCCTTATAGATCTGGAAATGGTGTGCCATTCTAATGGTCTCCCGTTGGTTGAACGAAGAGCACCATAACAATCATATTGCCATTGGCTAGGCTGGCTTTCGCGGGATTTCGTCAGGCGCTGAAACGGCGCGGCGAATAGAGTTCCTCGTCCAGTTCGCGGGTCATTTCATCGCGCGGATGACGCAGCAGCAACTGCGCGCCGAAGCGCGCTGCGGCGGGAGCCGTCTGGATGCCGTAACCGCCCTGCCCTGCGAACCAGAAGAAGCCGTCGACTAGCGGATCGTAGCCGTAGACCGGGCGCCGATCGGGAGAGAAGCTGCGCAGACCCGCCCACTTGCGTTCCACCGCCTCGATCTTCCAGTCGACCACGTGCTCGAAGCGGTCGATGGCAAGGGCAACGTCGTATTCTTCGGGAGCCGCATCGCATGGCTCGCTCGGCGTCTCGTCATGCGGGCTGAGCCAGATGCGGCCATTGTCGGGGCGGAAGTAGAAGTCTCCTGAAATATCCAGCGTCAGCGGCAGATCGGCAGCGGGTGCCGGATCGACACGCAGTTGCGCCACCGTGCGGCGAAGCGGCTGGATGCCAAGCGATTTCGCCCCGCAAAGCTCGGCAAGCGGATCGGCCCATGCTCCTGCCGCATTGACCAGTGTGCCGGCACGCAGTTCACCCGCCGCGCCGAAACCCAGCACCCATTCGTTACCTTCGCGCACTGCAGATTGCAGGCGATGGCGCGTGCGCAGTTCGACCCCGCCTGCCTTCGCACGCGAAAGGTAATGCTGGTGCAGGCCCGCCACGTCGATATCGGCGCAATTGGGCTGGCCGAGTGCCTGTGTCCATTCTCCGGATACGCCGGGAAGCCGTTCCTCGAGCTGGGCGCGGTCCAGCCGGTGGATAGTCACGCCCGAACCGGCGAAGCGTTCGAGAAAGGCATCTACTTCCGCTTCCTGTCCCTCGCGCGCGACATAAAGGCCGCCGCGCGGCGTCAGGAAACCGCCGTCCTTCAGGTAATCACCCGATGCCAGCGTCAGCGGCACGATGTCCGGTCCGCCATAGCATTCCTCGCGGAAAGCGGCGGAGCGGCCCGTGGTGTGATAGCCGGGGAAGTCCTCCGCCTCGCACACCACCACGCGGGCGTGGGGGGCGAGTTCGGCAGCAATGCTGGCGCCAGCCATGCCGGCACCGATCACGGCGATGTCGTAGGTTTCACTCATGGTTGGACTCAATTCGTCACGCGCCGATCAAGGAAATCGTCGATGGCCGCAAGCGCCTTTCCGCGCACTCCGTCCTCTTCGCGCAGTATTTCATGCCGTGCTTCCTTGCCGAAGATCAGTGCATCGGCATCAGGCAGGCGTTTGATCGCTGCACGAATGGCCGATGGGCTGACCAGCCGGTCTGCATCGGTGGCGACGAAGTACGTCGGAATTTTGACCGATTCGAGCGCGCCGGGCCGGAACATTGCCGTGGAACTGTGGGCGGATGCCTTCACCCAGGCCCAGCTGCCGGGGCCGAGGCGCAGTTCGGGCCGCTCGTTACGCCACCAGCGTTCATCCTCGTAGCGATCGTCATCATGGGTCAGCAGGTGCTGGCGCGTTGCGATCTTTGCGCCCGGCTTCTCGCTGATCTTCCATGCGGGCCGCTTGGGGTCGCCCATCGCGGACATGGCACCTGCCAGCCAGCGCTTCACCGCCAGCGGCACGAATTCTGGAAACACGTCCAGCATCGGTGCGGACAGCACCAGCGCGGCAGGTTCAGGCTCAATGGCCTTGTCGATCAGCGCACGCAGGGTGAGGTGCCCGCCCATCGAATGTCCGGCCAGCACCAGCGGGCCATCGCGCCCTTCTGCCCATTCCTTCCAGAACTGGCCGAGGTCTTCGATCCACAGGGCGAAGTCGTCGATATGGCCGGTGGCATCGTCATTGCCGAGACGGCCAGAACCGCCCTGCCCGCGCCAGTCCGCCGCGGTGACGCGCCAGCCCTTCAGCCGCCAGTGCTCGAACGTTTCCAGATACTTCTCGTACGCATCGCCGCGGCCGGCCATGAACAGGATGGAGCCGCGAGCCGCCACATCGGTGGGCGGATCGGTCCATTCGATATAGCGGATCTCGTGCCCGTCAGCGGCCACCCACATGGCCTCTTTCGCGCCTTCCGGAATGGCCCTGCGATCGAAAGTCGCGGGAACGAGCGTGTTTGCTTGGCTAATTCCAACCTCCTGCCTGTGGTTACTTTTTGGTAAGCCATGCGCGCTAGCACAAGGCTCGAAGGACAATTCGGGGGCCTCAATGCTAGACGATCCAATCAAGTACGGACTGCTTGCCGCATTGGCAATTGCACTGGTGTGGGCAGCCGTCACCGACCTCAAGAGCCGTCGAATCGCCAACTGGCTTAACGCAGCCATCGCCATCGGCGCGCCGATTTTCTGGTTCGCCAGCGATTTCGCGCTGTGGCCCGACGTGGCTATCCAGATCGGCCTCGGCCTCGCCGTTTTCACCGTGGGTAGCGTGCTGTTCGCCATTCGCCAGATGGGCGGCGGCGACGTGAAGCTGCTGACCGCGCTCTCCCTTTGGATGACGCCGATGGTGCTGCTGAAGCTCATCATCATGATGGCCCTGCTGGGCGGCGTGCTGACACTGGTTGTCGGTGCCCGCAACGTGATGAGCCGTCGCAAGCGCACGCAATGGGAAGTGCCCTACGGGGTCGCCATTTCGGCTGCCGGTCTGTGGATGATCGGCACCATGACAATCTTCGCCGCACCCGTCGTGGGCGCTGCGCAGTGAACCTGATTTTAACCAATCCCGTCGTATCTGGCGGAAACCTTAACGCAAGGACCATCTGAGGGGGCTTGACGCACCATGGACAAGAAGAAACTTATTCTGCTGGTGGGGGCGCTGATCGTTGCGATCGGCACCGCTTTCCTCGCTCGCAGCATGTTCGCCGGTGCCGCGGCACCCCAGGCCGAGGCTGCAGCCGAGGTTGAACCGACTGGCCCGAAAGTGCTGGTTGCCAAGCGCGGTCTGCCCGTCGGCACGATCGTGACGGCCGATGCCGTGGCTTACCAGCTGTGGCCGCAGGAACTGGTGCAGGACGCCTATTTCATTGACGGCGAAGCCGACATGGAAGCCCTGCTCGGTACCGTGGTCCGCCACCCTATTACGGCAGGTGAACCTGTTACTCAGGGTTCGCTCGTAGCACCTGGCGACCGTGGCTTCCTTGCCGCAGCGCTCAGCCCGGGCATGCGCGCCGTGACCGTTCCGGTTTCCGCACGCACCGGTGTTGCCGGCTTCGTGTTCCCGGGTGACCGCGTGGACATGGTGCTCACCCAGACCGTTACCGGTGACGAAGGCGAAGCCCTGCGCACTTCGGAAACGATCCTTACCAACCTGCGCGTTCTGGCGACCGACCAGTCGACCGAAACGACCACCACCGAAGACGGCCGTACCGTGGTTCGCGCCTTCCGCACGGTGACGATGGAAGTGACCCCGCGCATTGCCGAGAAGATTGCCGTGGCCCAGACCATCGGTACGCTCAGCCTGTCGCTGCGCTCCATCGCCGATAACCAGGCCGAACTCGAACGCGCCATTGCCGCTGGCGAAGTCGACCTGCCCGACGATGCCTCTGCCGAAGAGGAAGAGCGTCTGCTGCGTGCTGCCATGTCGCGTCCGGGTGAAGGTGCCACCACCTTCCAGACCGGCGGTGACGTGTCGCGCTTCCAGCGTCGCACCCTGCCCCCGCAGGGCGGCAACGATCGCGGCGGCCCGGCTCCGCAGAACGCCGTGCAGATGACGCCCGGCATTACCGCCAGCGCTGCTCCGACCGGTCCCACGGTCCGTGTGACGCGCGGCAAGTCTACCGTCGAAACCCCCGTTGGCCGCGGTGCGGGCGCACTGCTCGACCGCCAGGCCCGCGGGATGGAAGAAGGCGCACGTGTCGGCTCGCTCGGCATGTCGACCCTGCGGTGAACGCCATGAGCCAGACCAACAGCAACCCTACGATCACTATTCGTAACGCACCGAAAGGCAAGACGATGAAAAGCCGCCTTTTCAAGACTGTGCTGAGCGCCGCATGCGCCCTTGCACCGCTGGCCGCAGTGCCGGCAGGGACCGCGAACGCCCAGACCTCCGTCAGCCCGGCACAGGATATCGTCCTGTCCATCGGCCGCGGCGAACTGGTCACGGTTCCCGGCAACATGGCCGACATCTTCGTGTCGAACGACTCCGTCGCCGACGTGCAGGTGAAATCGCAGCGCCAGCTGTATGTCTTCGGCCTGTCGGGCGGTGAGACCACGATCTACGCCAGCAACGCAGCCGGCGACATCATCTGGTCCGCCAACATCCGCGTCGGCTCGAACATCGACTCGATCGACCAGATGCTCGATCTCGCCATGCCCGAAGCGAACATCCGCGTCGCCACCATGGGCAGCAACACCGTGCTGCTGACCGGCACCGTGGCCGCTCCTGAAGACGCTGCCGAGGCCGAGCGCCTGGTGGAAGCCTTCACCAACGGCGAATCCAACGTGATCTCGCGCCTTCGCATGGCAACGCCGCTGCAGGTCAACCTGCGCGTCCGCTTCGCCGAAGTCAGCCGTTCGCTGGTCCGCAACATCGGTGCGAACCTGCAGACGATCGACGGCACGGGCGGTTTCCAGTTCGGTGTCGGCACCGGCCGCGGTGCGGAATTCTTCGCGCCCAACACGGCCACCGGCGTCGGCATGGACAACCTGACCGTTCCGATCGTGAACCCGAACTTCAACCCCAACATCCCGGTGTCGGCTGCCAACCCGCAGTTCATCGACAGCCAGGGCACGGCCTTCACCTCGGTGTCGCCGGGCACCACGCTGGGTGCGGTTGGCTCGCTGTTCGGCCTCGACATTGGTGCGGCGCTGGACATCGGCGAAACGCGCGGCCTCGTAACCACGCTTTCGCAGCCGAACCTCACGGCGCTCTCGGGTGAAACCGCAGAGTTCCTGGCCGGCGGCGAATTCCCGATCCCGCTTTCGCAGGGTCTGGGCACGACCACCATCGAATACAAGAAGTTCGGTGTCAGCCTCGCCTACACGCCGACCGTGCTGGCCAATGGCCGCATCTCGATCCGCGTTCGCCCGGAAGTTTCCGAGCTGTCGAGCCAGGGCGCTGTGAACCTCAACGGTTTCACCATCCCTGCCCTGACGGTGCGCCGCGCAGAGACCTCGATCGAACTCGGCTCCGGCCAGAGCTTCATGATCGCCGGCCTCATGTCGAACAACGCACAGAGCACGATCAACCAGGCTCCGGGCGTGGGTGACATTCCGATCATTGGCAACCTGTTCCGCTCCAACGCTTTCCAGCGCGGCGAAACCGAACTGGTGATCGTGGTGACGCCGTACCTCGTTGAACCGGTCGACGACCGTGACATCCACCTGCCGACCGACGGCTACAACAGCCCGCGCGCGATGGAGCAGTTCCTGCTCGGCCGCGAAACGGCTGGCGAGAGCGGCGGCACCCGTCCGATGCCTCGCGCTGCCAACGAAGCGCCGGCCAACCCGGAAGTCAGCCTTACCGACCAGAACGGCACTGCCCTCGCCAGCGGCGAGAGCCCCGCAGGTGCCGATCAGCAGACCGCCGCGGCAACGCCCGGCTTCAGCATCGCAAACGGAGAGTGATCGTCATGACCTACAGCTTCAAACGTGCTGCCAGCTCCGTACTGGCGATCTCGCTCGGCCTCGGCCTCGCTGCTTGCGGCGGTGCCATCGAAGGCAACAACTACTCGCTGAACTCGGTCCGCCAGCCGGTGGTCGAACGCAGCAACTACGTTCTCGACCTGCGCACCAGCCCCGCTGGCCTGGACGCGATGGAAGAGAGCCGCCTGAACGACTGGTTCGACACGCTCGACCTTGGCTATGGTGACCGCGTCGCCATCGACACCGCAGTGAACAACCCCGCTGTCATTGAAGACGTTGCAGCCGTCGCCGGTCGCTATGGCATCCTCGTTTCCGAAGGCGCGCCGATCACGCAAGGCTATGTCGATCCCGGCAATGTCCGCGTCGTCGTCACTCGCTCGACCGCTTCTGTTCCGGGCTGCCCGGACTGGTCCGAAGGCTATGGCTTCCAGCGCGACAACTTCACATCCGACGGCTTCGGCTGCGCCGTGAACGGCAACCTTGCCGCCATGGTCGCCAACCCCGAGCACCTGCTCGAAGGTGCCGAGGGTACGGGTGAAACCGTCGTGATGAGCTCGAACCGCGCCATCGAAACCTTCCGCAACCAGGAGCCGACAGGCGCCGGTGGCCTTCCGCAAATCTCGTCTGAAGGGAACTGATCCATGAGCTCGCCATTCAAAACCGGTTCGATGGGCAACCGCGAGCCCTTCTCCGCCTTCATCTGCGACGAAAGCGCGCTCGACGTGCTGCGTCCGGTGGTCATCGAAATGGGCTGGCAGCCCGAGAAGTGCAACAAGGGTGGCCTGCGTAACGCCATCCAGTCGCTCTCGATTGCCGCAAGCCCGGCGATCCTGATGGTCGACCTGTCGGAAAGCGGCGACCCGCTGAACGACATCAACGCTCTTGCCGAGGTTTGCGAACCCGGCACGGTGGTGATCGCGGTCGGCCAGGTGAACGACGTTCGCCTCTATCGCGACCTGCTCGCCAGCGGCATCCACGACTACCTGCTGAAGCCGCTTTCCGCCGGCCAGCTGCGTGATGCGCTGACCCAGGCACAGTCGGTCTTTGCCGCTCCGCGCAATGCAGAAGGCGAAGGCGAGCACGAACACGTCGCGACCGCTATCGTCGGAACGCGCGGCGGTGTGGGTGCATCCACCCTCGCCACCTCGCTCGCATGGCTGTTCGCCAGCGAACACCATCGCTCCACGGCCCTGCTGGATCTCGACGTCCACTTCGGCACCGGCGCTCTCGCGCTGGACCTGGAGCCGGGCCGCGGCCTGACCGACGCGATCGAGAACCCCAGCCGTATCGACGGCCTGTTCATCGAACGCGCCATGATCCGCGCCAATGACAACCTGGCGATCATGTCTGCCGAAGCGCCAATTAACTCGCCGCTGATGACGGACGGCACCGCCTTCCTGCAGCTGGAAGAAGAGTTCCGCCAGGCCTTCGACATGACCGTCGTCGACCTGCCGCGCAACATGCTGATCAACTTCCCGCACCTGCTGACGGACGTGAACGTGGTGACACTTGTTACCGAACTCACGCTGGCATCGGCGCGCGACACGATCCGCATCCTTTCGTGGCTGAAGCAGAACGCGCCGACCTGTCACCCGCTGATCGTCTGCAACAAGATGCAGCCGGGCACGGCGGAAATCAGCAAGGCCGATTTCGAGGCTTCGATCGAGCGCAAGATCAATTTCCAGATCCCGTTCGACCAGAAGGCCGCCGCCAACGCGGCCAAGCTGGGCCAGACCTTCATCGAGGCCAACAAGGGCTCGAAGACGGCCGCGCCGATCCGCGAGATCGCCAAGATGATCGTCGGCGCTGCCGAGGACGATGGCGCCAGCATCGAAGAGGCCGGAAAGAAGAGCTCGATGCTGGGCAGCTTCGACCTGAAATCCCTCCTGGGCTCGTCGCCCAAGAAGGAAAAGGCTTCGGCAGAGCCTGCCGAATAAACACCTGCGATGCGCGGGCGGGACCTGTCTCCCGCCCGCCATCAACACCGTATCTGAGCGACGTTTGAAAGAAGGTTTCCCATGAGCATCATCCAGCTTCTGCTTATAGCCGGTGGCCTCATGGCCCTGATGGTCCTGGGCTATATGCTGCTGTCGGGTTCGTCCCCGTCGAAGGAAAGCCAGCGCCGCCTGCAGGCCGTGCGCTATCGTCACTCCGAAAGCACCACCGACAAGGTGGAAAGCCAGCTTAAGAAGGCGATTGCAGCGCGCAAGCCCAAGCAATTCACCCGCGCCGGTGCCGATTCGCGCGCAGCAGCCCTGCAGTTGCGCCTGAATCGTACGGGCATGGGCTGGACCCTGTCGCAATATCTCTATGCCTCGCTCGGCATCGGCCTCGCCGTCACCGCCCTGCTTTACCTTCAGTCGGGCGCTGCCCTGCTCTCGCTGGGCATCGGCATCCTGGCCGGCGCAGGTCTGCCGCACTTCATGGTCGGCGTTTTCATCAAGCGTCGCACGAACAACTTCAACGCCAAGTTCCCCGACGGGATCGAGCTGCTGGTGCGCGGCCTGCGCTCCGGTCTGCCGGTCACGGAAACGCTCGGCGTGGTCGCCAGCGAAGTGCCCGGCCCCGTAGGCCAGGAATTCCGCGCCGTGACCGAACGCATCAAGATCGGCCGCACGATGGAGGAAGCCCTCCAGGAAACGGCCGACAAGCTTGGCACGGCGGAATTCCAGTTCTTCGTCATCACGCTGGCGATCCAGCGCGAGACGGGTGGTAACCTGGCGGAAACGCTGTCGAACCTTGCCGACGTGCTGCGCAAGCGCGCCCAGATGAAGCTGAAGATCAAGGCCATGAGCTCTGAATCCAAGGCATCGGCCTACATCGTGGGTGCCCTGCCCTTCATCGTGTTCGGCCTGATCTACTGGATCAACCCCAGCTACATCGGCGACTTCTTCGTCGACGAACGCCTGATCGTGACCGGCCTTGGCGGCCTGGTGTGGATGAGCATCGGCGCATTCATCATGGCCAAGATGGTCAGCTTCGAGATCTGATCGGGAGGAATAGGAAAAGATGTTTACCCCAACCCTCCTCGCACTGGCACCGGCCTCCGGTCCCAAGCTGCTCGGCGTCGACGTTATCCTCGTCGGCACGATCCTGGCCGGGATTGCGGCTCTTGCCATGATCATGGCGATCTATGCCGCGGTCACCGTCAAGGATCCGATGGCGAAGCGCGTGAAGGCCCTGAACGAGCGCCGCGCCGAACTGAAGTCGGGCATGATCACGCAGTCGTCCAGGAAACGTCAGAGCCTGACGCGACGGACCGACACGTCCGACAAGATGAAGGAAACCCTGCAGGGCATGAAGGTGCTGCAGGAAAGCCAGGTCAAGATGATCCAGCAGAAGCTGGCTCAGGCGGGCTACCGCAACAAGGAATTGGCGATCTACATCATCTTTGCACGCATGGTTCTGCCTGTCGTGCTGGGCATGGTCGGCGTCGTGCTGTTCTACTGGACCGACATGTTCCCGGACTGGGGCAGCATGAAGCGCTTCTTCGGCTTCGCCGCACTGGTGGCGCTGGGTTACAAGGGGCCCGAGCTCTATCTCGCCAACGTCTCTGCCAAGCGTACGGCCGCCATCCAGAAGGGCCTGCCGGACGCGCTGGACCTGCTGGTGATCTGCGCCGAGGCGGGTTTGACGGTGGACGCGAGCTTCAACCGCGTCGCCCGTGAACTGGGCCGCGCCTATCCGGAACTGGGTGACGAATTCGCCCTGACCGCGATCGAGCTGTCGTTCCTGACCGAACGCCGCCAGGCATTCGAGAACCTTGCCTATCGCGTGAACCTGGAAGCCGTGCGCGGCGTGGTTACCACGATGGTGCAGACAGAGCGCTACGGTACGCCGCTGGCCTCCGCCCTGCGCGTGCTTTCCGCCGAATTCCGTAACGAGCGCATGATGCGCGCCGAGGAAAAGGCCGCTCGCCTGCCTGCGATCATGACCGTGCCGCTGATCCTGTTCATCCTGCCGGTGCTGTTCATCGTGATCCTTGGTCCGGCAGCGTGTTCCATCTCCGACGCTTTCGCCGACTGACCTCGGCGCGAGCAGTCCAAAAAAGAAGGCCCCGTCGGGATTTCCCGGCGGGGCCTTCTTTTTAAGCGCGGCGTAGAGCGGCGTGGGATCAGCTGATGCCGAAGCCTCCGCCCAGTTCCTCTGCATCCAGATCCTCTGCCTGCTGGCGCGCGCGGTCCAGCAGTTTGCGGAACAGGGCCAGTTCCTCTTCCGAGAAACCGGTGAACAGGCGCTGTTCCATCTGGCGGGCCAGAGGCATTATCTCGTCGTACATTTCCCGCCCGCTGTCGGTCAGGTCGAGCAGGTGCGAACGGCCATCCGATTCATTCGGCGTACGTTCGGCAAGCGAGCGTTCCTCCAGCCCCTTGCAGGCGCGGTTGACCGCGACCTTGTCCATCAATGTGCGCCGCGTCAGGTCGCGCTGCGTGAGAGCGCCTACGTCTCCGAGCACCGCCATGACACGCCATTCGGGAATGGATAGCCCCCACCGCTGGCGATATTCGACTGCGATACGCCCGCTGACTGCGTTCGACGCAAGGGACAGTTGATAAGGCAGAAACTGCGAAAGAGATGATGTCGGTTGCATAAGCAACTACCTTGCTGAAAGTTGGAACCGTTTGCAAGTTTCGAGCGTCACTCTTTCCCCCTTGGGAAAAAATCGATCAGGCGGCGCGCCACGGCATCAAGACGTGAAGCGGCGGTAATGTCCCAGTTTTCGCGCGGCGTGATGATGGATGTGTCGAGGATCGTGTCGATCGGACTCGCATCCCTTTTCTCGGGCAGGGAAGCGGCCAGTTCAGCCAGCAGAGCGCGTGCCTTGTCGGCATTACCCTTCATCACCTTGAGAATATCGGTCACGTCCACATCCCCCTTGGGATCGCGCCAGCAATCGTAATCCGTGACCATGCCCAGAAGCGCGTAGGGAAGTTCTGCTTCCCTGGCCAGACGGGCCTCGGGCATCGCGGTCATGCCAATCACGTCCGCCCCCCATTCGCGGTAGAGATGGCTTTCCGCGCGGGTCGAGAACTGTGGCCCCTCGATGGCGACATAGGTGCCGCCCCGGTGGACTTTCGCTCCCGCCTTCTCGGCAGCGTCGGCTGCCAGATCCGTAAGGCGCGGACAAACCGGATCGGCGAGTGGCACATGGGCCACGATACCATCACCGAAGAAGCTCCGCTCCCGCCCCGTCGTGCGGTCGATCAACTGATCGACGGCGACGAACTCGCCCGGAGCCAGCTCTTCCTTGAGGCTGCCGATGGCCGAGATTGCTACTACGTCCGTGACGCCCGCGCGCTTCAGCACGTCGATATTGGAGCGGAAGTTCACATGGCTGGGGGAAAGCGCATGCCCTGCCCCGTGCCGCGCGATGAATGTGAATTTCACACCGTTCAGCGTTCCGGTCGTGACCGGGCCGGAAGGTTCGCCAAAGGCGCTGTTGATGGCGATTTCCTGGGCATCCTCCAGCGCGCCGGGCTCGTAGAGGCCCGAACCGCCGATGACGCCGATGTGCCAGCCGCTCATCCCCTGCCCCTTACTTGGGCGGCATGCGGATTGCGCCGTCGAGGCGCACGCATTCCGCATTCATGTATTCGGCTTCGACCATGAAGCAGACCAGATCGGCGTATTCCTCCGGACGCCCGAGCCGCTTGGGAAATGGCACTGACGCGGCCAGCGATTCCTGCGCCTTTTCCGGCAGGCCTGCCATCATCGGGGTCATGAAGATGCCCGGCAGGATGGTGTTCACGCGGATACCCTCGTTCATCAGGTCACGCGCCACCGGCAGGGTCATGCCCTTCACGCCTGCCTTGGACGCGGCATAGGCAACCTGGCCGATCTGGCCGTCCTCGGCGGCAACGGAAGCGGTGCTAATCATCACCCCGCGCTCGCCGTGCTCGTTCACCGGATCCAGCGTCATCATGCCGCTCGCAGCCTTGGCCATGCAGCCGAAGGTGCCCATCAGGTTTACCTTGATGGTTTTCTCGAAGAGGGCGAACGGCAGATGGCTGATCTCGCCCGTCTCGCGGTCGCGGCGCGTCAGCTTGCCGATGGTGCCGATGCCGGCGCAATTCACCAGCACCCGCTCCTGCCCGTGTGCCTCGCGTGCCTTGGCAAATCCCGCCTCGATGGAAGATTCGTCGGACACGTCGACACGGCAGAAAATGCCGCCGATCTCTGCCGCCACGGCTTCACCGCGTTCATCGTTGAGATCGAAAAGCGCGACCTTCGCACCTTTTGCGGCCAGCGCACGTGCCGTCGCTTCGCCGAGGCCGGAGGCGCCGCCTGTCACCACTGCCGCAACAGAATTGTCGATTTGCATAACACTACCTCTCTTACGCCCCATTCGGGGACCGATTGTTACTCAATCGTCCTAGTCCTCCACTGCTGTGGGTCAAGCAATGTCCCTGCCGCAACGCAACAGTGTTGTTGTGCATCTGCAACACGAATGAAACAATGTGGGGAATACCAGCAATTACAATTGCAACTGGTTCTACCTTCAAGCAGGTCAATAGCAGGCAAGACCTGCCATTCCGGTCGCACGGGGTCTCTTAATCGACCGGATCTTAGGACTACTCCGATTCACCAGACCGATGGGACTCGGTCACATTGTGGGGAACTATCTGTGAAGCTTCGAACAGCATTGAAGGGTGCCTGCGCCCCGATCGCTTTCTCTGTAGCTTTGGCCGCCAGCCCGGCCTTCGCTCAGGATAGCGACGAAACCTCCGAAGAAATTCTGGCGGAAACGCCAGGTGACGAAGACGAAGACACGGTCAGCGCGACCGGCCAGACCAACACCGGCGGCGCCATCTTCGTTACGGGTTCGCGCATCCGTCGCGACGAATTCAGCTCGGCCTCGCCGATCACGCTCGTCGATCCCGAAATCGCCGCTCGCCAGGGTCTCATGGACACCGGCTCGATGGTTCAGGGCTCGCCGATCGCAGCCGGTTCCTCGCAGGTTACCGCCGCTATCTCCAGCGTGTTCCTGACCGACGGTGGCCAGGGTGTGCAGACCATCTCGCTGCGCGGCCTGGGTGCCAACCGTACGCTGGTCCTGCTGAACGGTCGTCGTGCCGGTCCGGCCGGTACGCGCGGTGCGGTTTCCGCATTCGACCTCAACGTCCTTCCGCAGTCGATCGTCGAACGCGTCGACATCCTGAAGGACGGCGCGTCCTCGATCTACGGTTCCGACGCCGTGGCCGGCGTGGTCAACCTGATCACCAAGACCGACACCGATGGCATCGAATTCGACGTCTTCGGCTCGATCCCGGGCACCTCGGGCGGCGAAACCTTCGCTGCTTCGGCAACCTGGGGCACCACCTTCGATCGCGGCCACGTGCTGGTTTCGGGTAACTACTACCGCCAGAACGAACTGGCTCGTGGCGACCGTGACTACCTCGGCTGCCCCGAATCGAACTTCTACACCGACCTCACCTTCGAAACGCGTGCCGACCTGATCGACCCGCGCACCGGCGAATACGCCTGTGCCGGTGACTCCGTCACGACCTGGGGCCACGTGTGGACCTACGACTACAGCTACTACTACTCGCCGCGCGGCACGAACGTGCCGGGTTCGGGTGGTTTCGGCGACGTGTCGCTGCTGCAGTACAACTATGCAGGCGACAACCTGGAACAGTACATCCCGGGTATTGCACCGCCGCAGGATGGTGGCCAGCTTGAGGTTCCGCCGATGTGGTTCCCGGTTGGTTATGACCCGGCCTCGCAGGCTGTTCAGAACAACTATCACCCGCTGATGGGCCAGGACTCGGTCATCCCGCAGACCGACCGTTACACCCTCTATGTCGACGCCGCTTACGAGCTGACCGACAACATCGAGGCGTACACGGAACTGCTCTACAACAAGCGCAAGACCTACTTCGACAGCTCGGGCCAGGTGTGGCAGTTCGGCTTCGGTGAAACCACCGGCGGCCTGTTCGGTATTCCCGACAGCTTCGGCGATCCGCTGGCTGACGGCTTCGGCGGCCCGGCTCTCTACTCGCCGACCGCTTTCATCGACTGGTACGACAGCAACCAGGAAATCGACTACTACCGCGGCGTTCTCGGCTTCCGTGGCGACATCTCGTCGTCGTGGAGCTACGACATCTACGGTCAGTACTCGCGTTCGGACGGTGACTACACCAACCAGCGCGTCCTGGCTGACTCGATCGCAACGCAGGACTTCCGCGGTTCCTTCGGCCCGGCACCTGTGCCTTGCGAAGGTTCGGGCTATGTCACGCCGATCGGCGGCAAGCAGTGCGTCGACGTGGACTGGTATTCCGGCCGCGTGATGTACGGTGACTTCACCGCTGCTGAACTCGAGTTCCTGACGGACACCGAAACCGGCAACACGGTCTACGAACAGAAGTACGTGGAAGCCGTGGTTTCCGGCGAACTGTTCGAACTGTGGGGCGACGGTCCGATCGGCATCGCTCTTGGTGGTACTTTCCGCGAAGACTCGATCAACGACGTTCCGGGTGAAATCACGCTGGCAGGCAACGCCTGGCAGGCAGGCGGCGCCGGCATCACTGCCGGTAAGGCCGAATACCTGGAAGGCTTCGGCGAAGTGAACATTCCGCTTCTGGCTGACCTGCCGGGCATCCAGAGCCTGAACCTGACGGCCGCAGGCCGCGTCACCAACGTGAAGGCAACCCGCGCTTCGGACGGTGTTTCCGACGAACGCAACGGCAACTGGACCTACAAGCTGGGCGCCGACTGGGAAGTGACCGACTGGCTGCGTTTCCGCGGCACCTACGGCACCTCCTATCGTGCTCCGGCGCTGTTCGAACAGTTCCTGGCCGACCAGGAAGGCAGCCTGTCGCAGCGTAACCTCGACCCCTGTATCCAGTGGGGTCTGGCGCTGGATCGTGGTGACATCACGCAGAACTTTGCCAACAACTGTGCGGCAGACGGCGTGGCACCGAACCACACGGGTGCAGGCATCAGCGGCGTCACGATCACCGGTGGTGGTCTGGGCGTGCTGGACGCGGAAGAATCCACGGCATGGACGGCTTCCGTCATCCTGACGCCGGAATTCAGCTTCCTGCCGAACACCCGCATGAGCCTGGCAGTCGACTACTTCGATATCGAAGTGACCGGCGAAATTGCTCGCTTCGGTGCGTTCAACGTGATCTCGGGCTGCTACGGTTCGGACAACTTCCCGAACGATCCGTTCTGCTCGCTGTTCTCGCGTATCGACGACCTCGACATGAGCGATCCGTACTGGAACTCGGGCAACCCCTCGAACATCGCGTTCGTGCGTGACTCCTTCGTCAACATCGCCAGCCAGCAGCAGACCGGTGTCGACGTGACGGCTCGCATGATCCACGATTTCGCCGGCGACGTGTCGCTGACCCTGCAGGGCCAGATGACGTGGCAGTTCGACGACATCACCGCGATCTTCGAAGGCTTCCCGGAAAACCAGAGCGAAGAAGTCGGCGAACCGACCTTCGTGGGTGACTTCTACGCCCAGCTCGACGTTGGTGACTTCTCGTTCTTCTACGGCCTGGACGTGATCGGCGACGCCGGTTCCGACACCATCCGTGACTACGTGGAACGCCAGATCGCACCGCTCGACATCGACGGTGACGGTACGGCATCGGTTGGCGAAGCATTCGACAACCTGTCGCAGGACGAGATCGACGGCTTCCTGTGCCGTCAGTTCACGACCTACGAGAACGAAGTCTGCTTCGACCTCACGGTTCCGGCAACCTTCTACCACTCGGCGTCGATCACCTACGACTTCAGCGATCGTTTCCGCATGACGGTCGGTGCTTCGAACCTGTTCGACACAACGCCGCCGCGCACCTCGCAGGTGGGTGGCGACGGTATCGCCCAGTTCGGTACCGGTACCTTCACGTCGCAGTACGACCTTCTGGGCCGTCGCTTCTTCGTGAACGTCAACGTCCGCTACTGATCCGCTTCGCGAGATCGCTAGCCAAAGAGGGGCGGCGGGTGACAAACCCGCCGCCCTTCGTTTATCCGCTTTCCAGAATTCTCATTCCCGCAGGAAATCCCGAATGGTCCACATCCGCCTGAAGCCCGACACGCTCGACGAGGAAAACGCGAAGTTCAGCCACGAACGACTGCCGCAGCCGCTGTTCCTTAATTCGGTGCCAAAGTCCGGCAGTCACCTGCTGAAGAACATCATGCGCATGTTCGTGCCGGTGGAGGACCACTTCAAGGAACAGTTCATCCAGTGGGGCAACCTGCAACAGTACAAGCACGCGTTCCGCGCCGAGGGCAAAATGCTCAGCTGGGGGCACCTGCTGTTCTCCGACGCTTCCGCCGTAGAGGCAGCGCCCGCGCGCAAGATCGTGCTGGTGCGCGATCCGCACAGCTGGGTGCTGGCCCGCGCCCGCTTCTTCCTGTCGGACGAATTCGGCGACAACTCGGTACTGGTAAAGAACGGCGAATTGACCGTGGACTCGCTCATCAACCTGATGGTCTTCGGCATCCACGGCAAGGCGATGTCGATGCGCGAGCTGTTCACTTACAACGCCGTCGCGTGGCGGGGCAGCGACTGTACCATCCTGCGTTACGAAGACCTGCTTCAAGCGGTTAAGACGCTCGGCACGCCGGAATCCGACGCCTATTTCATGTCGGTGTTCGAAGCTGCCGGTCTCGCCAAGGTGCCGGACGACTGGCAGGAGCGCGTTCGCATCGGTTCGGACCGCAAGCAGAGCGGCACCGCACGCGAGAACCTGTCCTCCGACATCGGCATCGAAATCCCGAAGGAACTGACCGACGAGCAAAAGGCGCTGGTGGAATTTTCCGCCCCGGGCCTCAGGGCATTGCTCGGCTACGCCTGAGCGCAGCCGAGCATGATTTTTAGCTGACGGTCATGTGGAGGGCGCCATCGCCCTCCTCGATCTTCACGTTGCTGCCATCGGGCACCTTGCCCTCCAGCAGCATCTCGGCCAGCGGGTCCTGCAGGTAACGCTGCACGGCGCGCTTCAGCGGCCTTGCACCGTAGACAGGGTCGTAGCCGACCCGGCCCAGCCAGTTGCGCGCGCCCTCGGTCAGGTCGAGCGTGATCTTGCGATCCTTCAGCAGCTTCTGCACCCGGCCGACCTGGATATCGACGATCGGCGCCATGTGCTCCTGGCCCAGGCGGTGGAACAGCACGATCTCGTCCAGACGGTTGAGGAACTCGGGACGGAAATGGCCGCGCACGACGTCCATCACCTGATCCTCGACATCTTCCACCTTCTGGTCATCGCCAAGGTTTGACAGGAACTGGCTACCAAGGTTGCTGGTGAGGATGATGAGGGTGTTGGAGAAGTCCACCACCCTGCCCTGCCCGTCGGTCAGGCGGCCATCGTCCAGCACCTGCAGCAGAACGTTGAAAACGTCCTGGTGCGCCTTCTCCACCTCGTCGAACAGCACGACCTGATATGGCCTGCGCCGCACGGCTTCGGTCAGCACGCCTCCTTCGTCGTAACCGACATAGCCCGGAGGGGCGCCGATCAGTCGGGCGACCGCGTGCTTTTCCATGAACTCGCTCATGTCGATGCGGACCATGGCCTGATCGTCATCGAACAGGAACGCGGCGAGCGCCTTGGTCAGCTCGGTCTTACCGACGCCGGTGGGGCCAAGGAACAGAAAGCTGCCGAGCGGACGGCCCGGATCCTGCAGGCCAGCACGCGCACGGCGCACGGCCTTGGACACGGCCTCGACGGCCTTTTCCTGACCGATCACGCGCTTGCCGAGAACTTCCTCCATCTTGAGGAGCTTCTCGCGCTCGCCTTCCATCATCTTCTCGATGGCAACGCCGGTCCAGCGGCTCACCACGGAGGCGATGTCGTCCTCGGTCACTTCTTCCTTGAGCAGCGCGTTCTCGGTTTGCCCTTCGGCTTCGGCCAATTGCTTTTCCAGCTGCGGAATCTTGCCGTAGGAAAGCTCTCCCGCCTTGGCGAGATCGCCGGCGCGCTGGGCCTGTTCCAGTTCGATCTTCGCCTGGTCCAGTTCTTCCTTCAACCGCGCCTCGGCATGGATCTTGTCACGCTCGTTCTGCCAGCGGGTGGTCAGTTCGGAGCTTTGCTGCTCCAGGTTTGCCAGTTCCGCGCGCAAGTTCTCCAGCCGATCCTTGGAAGCATCGTCGGTTTCCTTCGACAGAGCCTGCTCCTCGATCTTGAGCTGGATGATACGCCGGTCGAGCGCCTCGATTTCCTCGGGCTTCGATTCCACTTCCATGCGGATGCGGCTCGCGGCCTCGTCCATGAGGTCGATCGCCTTGTCGGGCAGGAAGCGGTCGGAAATGTAGCGTTCGGAAAGCTGGGCTGCGGCGACGATGGCGGCATCGGTGATGCGCACGCCGTGGTGCAGTTCGTACTTTTCCTTGATGCCGCGCAGGATGGAGATCGTGTCCTCCACGCTCGGCTCGTCCACGAACACGGGCTGGAAACGGCGCTGCAGGGCCGCGTCCTTCTCCACGTACTTCTGGTATTCATCCAGCGTGGTCGCGCCAATGCAGTGCAGTTCGCCGCGGGCAAGTGCGGGCTTCAACAGGTTGGAGGCATCCATGCTGCCTTCCGATGCACCTGCACCGATCAGCGTGTGCATCTCGTCGATGAACAGGATGATCTGGCCTTCCGCGCCCTTCACCTCGTCCAACACGGACTTCAGGCGCTCCTCGAACTCGCCGCGATATTTCGCACCAGCGATCAGGCTGCCCATGTCGAGCGCCATGAGAGTGCGGTCCTTCAGGCTGTCGGGCACGTCGCCATTGGCGATGCGCAGGGCAAGGCCCTCGGCAATGGCGGTCTTACCCGTGCCGGGTTCGCCGATCAGGACAGGATTGTTCTTCGTGCGGCGGGCGAGGATCTGCACGGTGCGACGGATTTCCTCGTCACGGCCGATGACAGGGTCCAGCTTGCCGTCCTTCGCCTTCTGCGTCAGGTCCTGCGCGTACTTCTTCATCGCGTCGTAGGCGGCCTCGGCATTGGCGGTGTCCGCCGTCTTGCCCTTGCGCAGTTCGTTGATGGCGGAATTGAGCGCTTCGGCAGTCAGGCCCGCATCGGCCAGCGCCTGGCTCGCCTTGGTCTGGCGCGCCAGCGTGAGGGCCAGCAGCAGGCGTTCGACGGTGACGTAGGAGTCGCCAGCCTTCTCCGCCACCTGTTCGGCCTGATCCAGAACGCGCACGGCGTCGTTGTCGAGGCCCGGCGTCTGCTGCGCCCCGCCGCCGCTTACGGCTGGGATCTTGGCGAGCAAGGCATCAACCTGCTCGACAGCGCGGAGGGGATCGCCCCCGGCACGCTGGATCAGGCCGGATGCCATGCCTTCATCGTCTTCCAGCAGAGCCTTGAGAATATGCTCAGGGCTGATGCGCTGGTGATTATTGCGAATGGCAACGGTTTGCGCGCTTTGTAGAAAACCTTTCGCGCGGTCGGTAAATTTTTCGAGATTCATTCCTTGCCCCTCAATTCGGTTCCCCACTCATATAGTGTTGTATATTTGCAACACAAGTATGGTTGGACGGCAAAAATCGTGCGGTAGTCGAAAACCTTGAACCACCCGAAGATGCTATCACGCACCCAAAGTTTCAACAGGGGTAGTCGCGCGCGCGGAAACGCTCATTGATCTGGAGCAAGCGTGCGGATTGGCGAAGGGCCGATGCGGCTCGACAAACGGCATGGTATTGCGATGAAACGCCTTTCCCTCGCGGCGCTGCGTGCTATCCCGTTTCACATGAAAAGGTCCATCGCGCTTCGCACGCTCGTCGCCTCAGTCGCCGCCATCGCGCTGACAGGCTGCTCCACCACCGCCACCGCTCCTGCTGAAACGGCTACCGCTCCGGTTGCTGCCGAGCCGCAGATTGCCTCGCTGGACGAGATCGTCGCGGCGGTGGACATTCCTTACGAGACTTTCACGCTCGACAACGGCCTCACCACCATCGTCCACACCGATCGCAAGTCGCCGCTGGTGGGCGTGACGGTCTATTACCGCGTCGGCTCCAAGTCCGAACCGCGCGGGCGCACCGGCTTTGCCCACCTGTTCGAACACATCATGTTCACCGGAAGCGAGAACGTGGAGAACTTCGACATTCCGCTGGAAGCGGCAGGCTCCACCGGCACCAACGGCTCCACCAGCTACGACCGCACGAACTATGTCGAGACCGTCCCCACCGGCGCGCTGGACCTTGCGCTGATGATGGAAGCGGATCGCATGGGCTATCTGCTGGGCGCGGTGACGCAGGAACGGCTCGATAACCAGCGCGCCGTGGTGCAGAACGAGAAGCGCCAGGGCGACAACCAGCCCTATGGCCTGATCGAATACCAGCTTTCCGAAGGCCTGCTGCCGGTTGGCCACCCCTATCGCCACTCGGTGATCGGCTCCATGGCAGACCTTTCCGCCGCCAGCCTGCTGGACGTGCGCCAGTGGTTCACAGACAACTATGGCCCGAACAACGTCGTCCTCTCTCTCACTGGCGACATCGACGCAGAGACGGCTCGCCCGATGGTGGAACGCTGGTTCGGCGCTATCCCGCGCGGGCTGGAAGTCCAGCAATTCGAAGGCGGCCCCGTGACGCTGGCAGAACCTGCCTACGACACCATGACCGACCAGGTGCCGCAGGTGCTGATCATCCGCGCATGGACCGGTCCGGACATGCAGCATCCCGACGCCGTGCCGCTGCAGGTCGGCATGTATATCCTCGGCGGCCTCAATTCCTCGCGCCTCGACAATGCGATGGTGCGCGGAGAGGAACTGGCGACCAGCGTATCGGGCTATTACCAGGCCTATGAACAGCTCGGCATGGCTCAGGCCATGGTGCAGGTTCGCCCCGATGCCTCGCAGGAAGAGGCACAGGCCCTGCTGGAGGCGGAGATCGCGCGGCTGATCGCCGAAGGCCCGACGCAGGACGAGCTGGACCGCGCCACCACGCAGATCGCGTCCAGCCTCGTCGGCTCGCTGGAGCGCATCGGCGGCTTTGGCGGCAAGGGTTCGATCCTCGCCGAAGGGCTGCTCTACACCGGCGATGCCGATTTCTACCGCACCGAGCTGGAGCGCATGGCCGCACTCTCGCCCGAAGATGTGCGCGCCGCGATGGAACGCTGGCTCTCGCGCCCGGCCTACAACCTCGCCGTCGTTCCCGGCGAACGCACGCTGGACGGCGGCGACATGGGTGGCTGGGGTGACGAGCATCTGACGCCAGCTCCGGAGCCGGACACCGGCGTCGACATCGAAGTCACCCGGACTGGCCCCGAAATCGCGCTGCCGACGCCCGAACCGGTGGGTGAACTCACGTTCCCCGAAGTCGAGCGCGCCACACTTTCCAACGGTATCGACGTTGTGCTGGCTCGCCGCGCCTCGGTGCCCAAGGTCTCGCTCGCACTTACATTCGATGCAGGCTCTGTCGTCGATCCGGCAGGTGCATACGGCACGCATGCAACCATGGTCGACCTTCTGACAGAAGGCACCACCACCCGCAGCGCGCTGGATATCGCCATAGAGCAGGAAACGCTCGGCGCATCGCTCAGCGTGGGTGCGGGTTCGGAATCGACCACCGCGTTCCTCTCCGCGCTCAGCCCCAACCTCGTGCCCTCGCTGGAACTGATGGCCGACGTAGTGCGAAATCCGGCCTTCGCGCCCGATGCCATCGAGCGTGTGCGCAGCCAGCGCACGGCAGCAGTGGCGCAGGAACTGTCCTCGCCCGCTGGCCTTGCCAACCGCGCCTTCATGCCGCTCGTCTATGGCGAAACGCACCCCTATGCCCACGCCTCCACCTCGGGCGATGCGGAGGTGATTTCCGCCCTCACCCGCTCAGACCTGGTGGCAGAGCATGACGAGTGGATCCGCCCCGCCACGGCCACGATCACTGCTGTTGGCGATGTGACGATGGACGAACTGGTCGCCGCTCTCGAAGCGACGCTGGGCGACTGGCAGGACCCGGGCACGCCTGTTCCGGCAAAGGATGTCGACCAGACACCGGCACTGGCCAACGCCCCGCGCGTTGTGGTGGTCAACCGCCCCAACTCGCCCTCGAGTTACCTCGTGCTGGGCCGTCCCACGCCGCTTTCGGGCTGGCAGCCGGACATGGAAGCGCTGGACCTTGCCAACGAAGTGCTGGGCAACGGCTTCCTCTCGCGCCTCAACAACGACCTGCGTGAAACCAAGGGCTGGACCTATGGCATCCGCTCCAGTGTGCCCGACGCACAGGGCCCGCGCATCATGCGCATCGCCACGCAGGTGCAGGCAGACCGCACGGCGGATTCGATCGAGGTCATTCTCGGCCATCTCTCGTCGTTCCCGAATTCGGAGCCGGTGAACGATGTGGAACTGCAGCGCGTGACGGACGGCAACGTGCGCAACCTGCCCAACCGCTACGAGACGAACGGTCAGGTGCTGGGCGCACTGCTCAGCAACCAGAACGCCGGGCGTGACGACCGCTATCAGGTGCTGCTGCCGGAACTCTATGGCTCTGTGGACGCTGACGATATCAATGCAGCCGCGCGCGATTACCTGCAGCCGGAAAACATCACCATCGTGGTGGTGGGCGACCGGGAGACGGTTGAACCGCAACTGGAAGACCTCGATATCAACGTGAGTTACATCGAGGCGGACAGCCTGTAAGCGCGCCCGAGAGGAGAATTTCTATGTCCGAAGTAGGTGGAACCTACGATTTCGTCGCCCAGTCCCCGATGGGGGAGCAGACCGGCACATTCACCGTCGTTCCGTCCGATGACGGCACCAGCTTCACCGGCCAGCTTTCCGGCGGAATGGGCACGATGGACGTGCAGGATGGCACGATCAGCGGCGACACGCTGACCTGGCAGATGAAGATGGGCATGCCGATGCCGATGACGCTGGATTGCCAGGCAACGGTGGACGGCGATGCCGTTACCGGCACCATCAAGGCCGGCATCATGGGCTCCATGCCCTTCACGGCCCAGCGCCAGAGCTGAGCCGCTAGAACTTCCCGCGCAGCACCTGATAGGCAGCGGCCGTCACCGTATTGGCGAGGTTGAGCGAGCGGATATGCGAAGAGCGCATCGGCAGGCTGACCTCGCATTCACGGTGCGCGTCCCTGATTGCGCGCGGCAGGCCTTTCGTCTCGCTGCCGAACACCAGGATCGCATCGTCCGGATAGTCCGGCTCGTAGAAGCTGACCGGCGCATCATCCTCGTACAGGAACATCTGCCCCTCGCGCGGCGCGCGCTCCGCAATGAAAGTCTCCCAGTCGGCATATTCCGACAGACGGACATGCTGCCAGTAATCCAGCCCCGCACGCTTCAACTGCCTGTCCGACAGGGTGAAAGCGTAGGGACGGATCAGCACCAGTTCCAAGTCGAGCGCCACGCAGGTTCGACCGATAGCGCCGGTGTTGTGCGGAATTTCGGGATGGACGAGAACGATGCTGGTCATGGTGCCTTCCCGGCAAAGGCCTCGGCAATCTGCTCGGCCATGAAATCAATCGCCACGTCTCCGCGGCTTCGGCGGTGACGCAGCAGGCGCAGGACCAGAGAGCCCTGCTCGACAGGTGCGGGTGCCGTCACGATGTCGCCGGGATACTGGCGCGCCACGCCTTCAGGCACCTGCGCGATCAGATCGGTATTCAGCACCCCGTCCAGAGCCAGAGTGAAGTTCGGCACCACCAGCCCTACGCGCCGCGACAGTCCCTGTTCGGCCAGCTTGTCGTCCAGGCTGGTGCGATGCCGCCCCTCGGTCGAGACGACGACATGGGGATAGGACAACCACTGCTCCAGCGATGGCGTCTCGCCAGCCGGATGGCCATGCCGCAGGGCCAGAACCGGCAGCTGCGAGCCTAGCACCTCGGCAGTGATCTCCGGCCCCGGTGCGGAGTCCGTTCCGCCAGAAATCGCCAAGTCCGTTTCCCCACGCTCCAGCGCCTGCGCGGCGGCATCCCCGCTTTGCCAGCGCTGGATAACAGGCAGCACGCTCGGCGCGCGCTCGGCTAAGGGTTTCGCCAACGAAGACAACAGCTGTGCAGTTAGCGGCTCTGGCAGCATCACCCGCACCGGCCTCTCGACTTCGGCGAGAACTTCACCACCGCCGTCGCCGAACACCTCGCCCACGCGGGCAAGCGCGGCATCGATCGTCGGCAGAAGTTGCCGCCCGCGCACGGTCAGTTCCATCTCCCGCCCGCGCCGTTCCAGCAGCGTATCGCCGAACAATCCCCGCGCACGGTCCAGCGCATTGGAAACAGCGGGCTGCGACATGCCGAGCCGCTCCGCCGCGCGGCTGACATGGCATTCCTGCAGGACTGCCTGCAGCACCACGAGGAGGTTGAGATCGACACCGCGTAAATTCATGTGCTCAATAATCATCTATACGATATATCCGTTAGAATGATACGCGCAGAATGGGCATTTCGGCAAGCGAAAGGAGACCGACAATGTCCAAGACCCTCATTCTCAATTTCCACCCCGCAACCACCCCTTCGCGGGTCAATGCCGCCCTCGCCCGGGCCGTTGCCGACCTTCCCCAGACCCAGATTGTCGCTATGTCCGAAGCGCTGGATGGCGAAGGCCTGTTCGACAACGAAGCCGAAGCCCAGCGCCTGTTCGATGCCGACCGGATCGTGCTGCAGTTCCCCATCCAGTGGTATGCCCCACCCGCCTTGCTGGCGAACTGGCAGGCGCAGCTGCTGACCTACCTGTTCTATATCGAGCCGGAACTTGGCGCGAAGCTGGAAGGAAAGCCGGTTATGGTCGCCGCCACGGCGGGCAACCTGCCGCAGGCCTATACGGCAGAAGGCATCAACGGCTTCGCGCTGGAAGAATTGCTCTACCCGCTTCGGGCGACAGCGAAGCGCACCGGCCTCGACTGGCACCAGCCCCACCTCGTCTATAACGCGAACCAGCTGAGCGAGGACGAACTGGCAGCAGAAGCCGAGCGCTACAGCCGGCGCATCACGCAATTCGCGCAGCAGACCGCGCTGATCGACGCATAACGGGTCTGGCGGGGGATCGTCCCCCGCCAACATCTGTCAGCCCGCCTCGGCTTCGGCAGGGTTTTCCTCTGCCACGTCCAGCGTTGCCTGAGAGCGCAGGTCTAAGAGTTGATCCCGTTCGTATTCGAGAACGCCGGGAATGGGTTGCACGCGGTTGATCGTACCGCCCAACCAGTTCTCCAGCCGGTCGATGGGACGGAAACTGGGGACCGTGATCCTTTCACGCGGCAATCGCGGATCGAAAGCCGCCTCGGTCGGTGGCTGCGCCACCAATGAGCGCCACACATCACGGTCGGTACGGTTTCGGCTGGTTTCGTAAAAGTCCACCACCACTCCGCTGGCATCGACGGTTTCGACGCCCGCCCTGATGGCCGTGATGCGACCCGGCTCCACAGTGAAGGCGACACTGCCCATGCAAGCGCAATCCATCACAATGGAACGTTCGCGCGGGTCCATGTCGGCGACGCCGTAAAAGACATACTCGCCGGGAGGCACCTCGTAGAGCCACATGGACAGGCCGGCCTCGTCATAGAACCGATCACCCGGCCCGATGGCAATCATCTGCTGGGTTTCAATGTCGGGCCATGTGAAGTTCTCGACCGTGGCGTAGACGGGTTCCTCGGGCGGCGGGAGCGCACCCGGACCCGGACGGTAGCGCCGCATGTTCGATTCGTAGCGGCGCATGTCGCGCTCGTAATCGGCCTGCTGCTCGGCAATTTCATCGTCACGCTGCCTGATCCACTGCGCGCGCAGTTCCTCGCTCGGGACCTTGTAGAAGTAGATGCTGCCAAAGCGGTTACCCTGTACCAGCAGGTAGGACGCATCGGGGTCGAGTTCCACGACATCGCGGTCGCGCACACGCTCGATCTCGACCGGCTCGATTTCCTGTGCCGCCACTGGCGAGGCGCCCAGCATCGACAGAACCGCGGGGCAGACGACAAATACTCTTTTCATCATAGCCCCAACTCCGGACCGGTAGTGCTGTCGCCGGATGCAACCAATGCCTGCAGCGCCAAATAACCTTGGCGATCCGCCTCGATCAATTCGTCATCATCAGGATCGAAGTTGAAATCCTTCCACACGTCCTTGTCGATGCTGTAGCGGGAGTATTCTTTGAAAAACATGCACCTGCGCATGTTTATCCGATGCCTTCGCGGAATTTCGTGCCGGGCATTGATGTCGTTCGCGATCGCGCTTCCCAGAAGCCCGCCAAGCAGGCCGCCCACGGCGGCGGCCATGGTCGATCCATAGCCAAGGGTCAGAGTACCGTCGGGCGAGATACCGCGCGAATAGGCATCGCATTCGCGCAGGTCTGCCAGGGCCGTGGCGAAATCGGTGTCAGGACGCTGAAAGTAGAAGTACTTGTCGTAATCGTTCGTCGAACTCGGTTCTGCGCCCGCTACCGCTGGCAACGTCAGGCTGGCGGGATCGGGCATCCACGTCATCCAGTCGGCATCGGATTGCGGCGCGGAACCGTCCTGCGCAAAGGCGGGCATGCTGCCGCAAGCAAGCGCGGCGGCCAGTAGGTATCGTTTCAAGAAGTGTCCCCCTTAATCCTCTCGAATCAAGGGGTAATTGGCAGATTGCCGCATGGCAACCCGCCGACACCCTCTTAGCCCAGTTTGTCCTTCAGGATCTGGTTGACCACGGCCGGGTTCGCCTTGCCCTTCATGGCCTTCATCGTTTGCCCGACGAAGAAGCCGAACAGCTTGTCCTTGCCGCCACGATATTCGGCCACCTTGTCCTCGTTGTTGGCGAGGATTTCGTCGATGGCAGTCTCGATCGCGCCGGTGTCACTGACCTGTTTCAGTCCCTCTGCATCGGCGATTTCGGCGGGGTCACGACCGGTCTTGAGGACGATCTCGAAGATTTCCTTGGCCTGACCGCCCGAGATTTCACCCTTTGCCTGCATGTCGAGAATGGCTGCCTGCGCTTCGGCGGTGGCGTGGGCGGGGTTGCCCTCGTCACCCAGCGCCTTGATCACGCCCGGTGCGACGGAGAGCGACCAGTTGGCGACCTGCGTCGCAACATCCTTCTCCGGCTTGCCGATGCCCTTGGCAGTGGCCGCCAGCAGGGTTTCGAAGCGGGCGAATGTCTCGACTTCCGCCGTCAGTTCGCGGGCGTTGTATGGCGTGAGGCCCAGTTCGTTTTCATAACGTGCGCGCTTGGCGTCGGGCAGTTCGGGAAGCGAGGCCTTGCACTCTTCCAGGAAGGCATCGTCCAGTTCCAGAGGCAGCAGATCGGGATCGGGGAAGTAGCGGTAATCGTGCGCGTCTTCCTTGCTGCGCATGGAGCGCGTGGTGCCGGTGTTCGGATCGAACAGGCGCGTTTCCTGCACGATCTCGCCGCCGTCCTCCAGCACGTCGATCTGGCGCTGCACCTCGTGTTCGATGGCCTGCATGACGAAACGCACGGAGTTCACGTTCTTCGTCTCGGTACGCGTGCCAAGCTCGGTGTCGCCCACCTTGCGCACGGACACGTTAACGTCAGCGCGCATGGAGCCTTCTTCCATGTTGCCGTCGCACGAGCCGACATAGCGCAGGATCGAGCGCAGCTTGCGGATGTAGGCGCCGGCTTCGGCAGGCGAGGTCATGTCAGGACGGCTGACGATTTCCATCAGCGCCACGCCCGTGCGATTGAGGTCGACGTAGGACATGGTCGGATGCTGATCGTGCATCAGTTTGCCCGCGTCCTGCTCAACATGGATGCGCTCGATGCGGATGACCTTGTCTTCCGGGATGCCAGCCTTTTCGTCAGCCTCGATCACCAGCTGCCCCTCGCCCACGATGGGGTGGTAGAGCTGGCTGATCTGGTAGCCCTGCGGAAGATCGGCGTAGAAGTAGTTCTTGCGGTCGAAGCGCGACCACTTGTTGATCTGCGCCTCTATAGCCATGCCGGTGCGCACGGCCTGGCGGATGCACTCGCGGTTGGGCACGGGCAGCATGCCCGGCATCGCGGCATCGATCAGCGAGACCTGCGTGTTCGGCTCCGCCCCGAAGGCGGTGCTGGCACTGGAGAACAGCTTGGCGTTGCTCGTTACCTGCGCGTGGACTTCGAGGCCGATCACGACCTCCCATTCGCTGGTTACGCCCTGGACACGGTAATTGCTCATTGGTTCGCCTCGAGAAGGAATGCCTCGGTCTTGCGCAGTTCGTTCTTCAACATCTGGTCGTAAGGCGTGCTGCCGTTCACGTTGATGTCGTTGATCATCGTCACCGAGATGTCGCGGTATTCGGGGAAAGTTTGCAGTTCGCGGATGCAGGCCACCACGATTGGAGCGCGCTTACGGTCTGCACGCATCTCGTTCATCAGCCGGTCCATCACCGCGGTGAAGGCCATGCAGCGCTGCGCCGATTGCAGCTGGGTGCGCTGCTTGCGATTGGCGAAGTGGACGGTGGCGACCAGTGCCCAGATCGGCACGATCAGCCCGCCCACCAGCAGCACGATGACGAGGACTTCGAAAGTGCTCACCACCACTTCTCCGGCTGCGCGGTGAAGCCAGCGCGCTGTTCGATGGCGAGACCTGCGTTCAGCACACCCTGCTCGTCCATCGGCTTGCCGACCAGCTGCAGGCCGAGCGGCAGACCGTCCGCAGTCAGCGTGGCGGGCACGCTCATGGCGGGCAGGCCAGCCAGCGATGCGGGAACGGAGAACACGTCGTTCAGGTACATCGCCAGCGGATCGTCGGTCTTCTCGCCCAGCGCGAAGGCCGCAGTCGGCGTGGTCGGCGCGAGGATCACGTCGCACTGCTCGAAGGCGTCCATGAAGTCCTTCTGCACCAGCGTGCGCACCTTCTGTGCCTGCGTGTAGTAGGCATCGTAGAAGCCAGCGCTCAGCACATAGGTGCCGATCAGGATGCGGCGCTTCACCTCGTCACCGAAACCGTCGGAGCGGGTTGCGGCGTACATGTCCTGCAAACCGGCGCCTTCGGGCAGGTCGCGCAGGCCGTAACGCACGCCGTCATAACGGGCGAGGTTGGAAGAGGCTTCGGCGGGGGCGATGATGTAGTAGGCGGGCAGAGCGTACTTCGTGTGCGGCAGCGACACATCGACGATCTTGGCGCCTGCATCGCGAAGCCACGCCTTGCCCTCTTCCCAGCTTGCCTGGATTTCCGGGTCCATGCCGTCCATCTGGTATTCGCGCGGAATGCCCACGGTCTTGCCTTCGAGATTGGCGTCCAGCAGGCCTGCCCAGTCGGGAACGGGCGCGTCGAGGCTGGTCGAATCCTTGGGATCGAAACCGGCCATCGCGCCGAGCATGATCGCGCAATCCTCGACGCTGCGGGCCATCGGGCCTGCCTGGTCGAGCGAGGAGGCGAAGGCGACGATGCCCCAGCGGCTGCAGCGGCCATAAGTCGGCTTGATACCGGTGATGCCGGTAATCGCGGCAGGCTGGCGGATGGAGCCGCCGGTATCGGTGCCGGTTGCCGCCGGGCACAGACGCGCCGAGACTGCGGCAGAAGAACCGCCCGAGGAACCGCCCGGCGTCAGAGTGGCATTGCTGCCCTTCTTCTTCCACGGGCTGGCGACGTTGCCGAAATAGCTCGTCTCGTTGGACGAACCCATGGCGAACTGGTCCATGTTCAGCTTGCCCAGCATGCCCGCGCCCGCATCCCACAGGTTCTGCGATACGGTGGATTCGTAAGGCGGCTTGAACCCTTCGAGGATGTGGCTGGCAGCGGCGGACTGCACGCCCTTGGTGGCGAACAGGTCCTTCATGCCGATCGGCACGCCGGCCATCGGGCCAAGCTCTTTGCCGGCGGCGCGGTCCGCATCCACCTTGTCAGCGGCGGCAAGCGCATGTTCGGGCGTGGCGACGATGAAGGCGTTCAATTCGCTCGCGGCGGCAACGGCATCATTATGCGCCTCTGCCACTTCGCGCGCAGTGAAATCGCCCGCAACAACGCCGTCGCGGATGGCCTTCAGGCCCATTTGCGTGAAATCGGTCACTATTCAATCACCTTCGGAACGCCGAAAAAGCCGTGTTCGGCCACGGGCGCATTGGCAAGGATATCGTCGCGGCGGCCACCGCCCGTCTTGGGATCGGCGTCGACCACGTCATCGCGCAGGCGCTGGGCCTGCGGGATCACGGCGGTCATCGGCTCCACCGCGCTGGTGTCGACTTCGCCAAGCTGCTCGACGAAGGCGAGGATATTGTTGAGTTCGGGCACCATGTGGTCGAGGGCGGCCTCGTCCATACTGATGCGCGCCAGACTTGCGATCTTGGCGACTTCTTCTCGGGTGACTGACATGGCGTTCCCGTTAGCCGCGCCGGGGGCGCGCTTCAAGCTATTCGAAGGGCTGACTTGCAGGTCTTTCGCCTACGAACACCTGTTGGCCGGTGAAGGGCCGTAGTTCGATCTCGCCGTCCGCCTCGTCAGTGCGGTCAATATCCGCGAACTGATCGAGCAAGCGACCGTTGGTGATCCGCTGTTTGACGGCCCTTTCGCCGCCCGGTTCCACCAGCAGCAACTCGGGTAAAACCTGATAGCCCTCGCCGGGCAGCAGGGCAACGAGCGTGCCCCGCTCGATCTGGCCGAGTTCCTTCACGCGGCACGCCGGACTGCACAGGTAGACCTGGTCGCGGATATAGGCGCGAATGGCCGCTTCGACTGCGGCATCGGATATGTCCATGTCGATGGATTGTGCCATCGCGTCGCGTTGCCCGATGGATCGGGGGCCGTATGGGCGCGACTCCATCTCCAGCGTCGCCTGCGCCAGCTCAGCCACACTGGCGTTGTCGCTCTCGGCCAGGTCATCGAGCACCTTTCGGCCCGCATCGCCGAAGTCCCAGCGAATAGCGGCAAAATCGAACTCTTCGGGCGTAACCTCGCCAGCATTCAGGCGCGCCACCTGCTGCCGCGCCGAAATCGCGCTGAAATTCACAAGCGGCAGCGCCAGCAGCAGCGCGATCACGCAGCTGGCAGCGGCAAGGTGCAGGTTCGCGCGGCGCAGGTAATGGCTCCAGCCAGCCAGCCGCCCGCGCGCCAGCCCCACCCAGTAGGCGAGGCCATAGGCAGTCGCGATCATGATGGCGACCAGCGCCCAGAGACGCTCTGGCGAGAGGCCGTACTGGTCGATGCGGATACCCATGGAAATCGCGGCGAAAACGGTGAGCGGGAAGATGCTGAAAGCCAGCACAAGCGCGGCGGCCTGCATCACCACGTTGTCGCTGCGGGATTCGTCATCGTCTCGCACAACCGCATTGGCGAGGACGAAACAGCCGAGCGCGCAGGCCAGCAAAATGGGCGTTGCGCTGTCAGTCGCTTCCCACAGCGCCGTGCCGCCGGACAGCAGCAGGGCGACGAGGAAGATAAGGATGGCAAAGGCGAAGGGCACCGCCAGCAGCGAGAACACCAGCATCACCACGCGCTGCAGGGTGCCGATGATACCCAGTTGGTTGCGCAGCACGCCCATTGCCGCTCCGTAGGTCGCGCCGCAAAACAGGCCGATGAAGCCGTCCGCGTCGATCAGGTCTTCGATGACCTCGATGCCGATCAGGCTGAACAGGGCATGCAGCAGCCACAGCAGCAGCCACGAAAGCAGCACGAACAGCAGCGCCCCACCCGCCGTGACGGCATCGGTCCAGACGTGGAAATGTGTTTCCCGATAGGGCGTGGCCCAGCGCCTGCGATGAAAGTCCGACTGGAACAGCGGCACGGCCAACAGCGAGAAGAAAACTCCAGCGGCAAAGCCGAATTCCTCGCCCGACACCCTGTCACCGGAATCGATGGCGAGCCAGGCGACACCGCCCATCACCACGCCAAGGCCGATGGAAAACAGCGCCGATTCGATCCAGCGCCTTGGCGTCAGGACGAAACTAGCCGCCGCAAAAGTGAAGAAGAGGCCCGCCGCCGTGGCAGCCTGCCACGGCACTTCCTGCCGCACGTCCAGCAGCAGGTGAATGATCAGACCGGCTAGCCCGCCTAGCCCTGCAAGCAGCCAAGGCCGCTCGGGATAGTCTTCAAGATAATGGTCGCCGTGGGAGGGAGCCTCGCCAGCGATGTCTCCCCCCTCGCCCATCGGCTTACTCGGCCGGAGCCTCAAGCCCCTGCGTTTCCATCTGCTGCTGCATCATCATCTGCTGGAAGGTGGATACGCGGCTCTGGAATTCGTCGCGGCTCATGAAGTCGATCACTTCGATGTCGAAGTAGAGATCGCTGTTCGGCGGGATCGGGCCGCCTTCGGGCACGTCGGCGCCATAGGCCTGCTCTGCCGGGATGAAAATCTCGTACTGGCCGCCCTTCTGCGTCTGCAGCAGCGCGTCACGGAAGCCGGGGATCATGTCGCCCAGCGGCAGCGGCGTGCCGTCGGGGAAGATGCCGGGGATCGGCAGCGGCATGGACTGGGACTGGTCGAACACGGTGCCGTCGGCCAGCTTACCCGTGTAGTTCACGAACACCACGTCCTCTGCCGTCGGGCTTTCGCCTTCACCTGCGCGCACGACATCGACCGAAAGGCCCTTGGGCATGGAAACCCACACGAGGACAGCGGCCAGCAGCACGGCAACCAGCACGCCAATCCAGAGCTTGGTGAGCGATCCCTTGGCGATCGGCTGCAGCGGTACGCGAGTGACTTCGGCCATTGTAATGTGATCCCGTCAGTATTGGCGCGCCAAACAAAAAGGGCGCGGAATGATCTTCCACGCCCCTTTGGCTTAGCTGCGATGTGCTTTCAAGCTTCCAGAGCCTGAAAGGCGGCGGTTTTACCGGCCGCCGTCACGCTCGGCGCGCTTGCGCTCCAGCTTACGGGCACGGCGAACGGCAGCAGCCTTTTCACGCGCACGCTTTTCCGACGGCTTTTCATAGTGGCGGCGCAGCTTCATCTCGCGATACACCCCCTCGCGCTGCAGCTTCTTCTTGAGCGCGCGCAGGGCCTGCTCGACATTGTTATCGCGAACGATGATCTGCATAAATCTAAGCCACCTTTTCTAATCTCAAACCGGTGAGAGCCCGCTGCAGAAAGGCGCGGGATGCACCGTTTAAACAAAACGAAAATTGCGCCGAATCCCTCGCGGGGTCGGCTTCACGGGGGCGCTGATAAGCGAATCGCAGGGGAAATGCAAGGCAGCAGAGCCTTTTGGGTTCCGCACGGGCCCTAGCCCGGCTAAGGGAGCGGCCATGTCGAATGCTACCCCCCAACTCTATGCCTCGGCCTTCGTTGCGCTCGGCGGCGGAGCCGGAGCGCTGCTGCGCTACCAGCTCGGCCGCCTGATGACGCACTGGATGGGCGTACAGGCGATCACCACCTTCCCATGGGCAACGCTGGCCGCGAACGCCATCGGCAGCCTGCTGATGGGCGTGCTCGCCGGTTTCCTCGCCCGCCACGGACAGGGCGGCGATCACCTGCGCCTGCTGCTGGGCGTCGGCCTGCTGGGCGGTTTCACCACGTTCAGCGCCTTCAGCCTGGAACTCGCCATGCTGATCCAGCGCGGGCAGCTGCTGTTTGCAGCGCTCTACATCATGCTGTCGATCGGGCTTGGCGTTACCGGCTTGATCTTCGGCCTTACCGTGACGCGGGTGTTCTCATGAGCAGTGACGAAGTCCGCCAGTTCACCGTGGGCGAGGACGACGACGGCGTTCGCCTCGACCGCTGGTTCAAGCGCCACCTGCCGCAGGTCGGCTTCGGCACGGTCAGCCGCTGGGCGCGCACCGGCCAGCTGCGCGTGGACGGCAAGCGCGCCAAGGTGGAAGATCGCCTCAGCACCGGACAGGTGCTGCGCGTGCCGCCGGGCGGCGAGGATGCGAAGCGCACCCAGCGCAAACGCCGCGAACTGACGCCGGAAGAGGAATCGCTCGCCGACGACATCCTGATCACCCGCACGAAATCCGCGCTGGTGCTGAACAAGCCCCCGGGCCTCGCCACACAGGGCGGCACCAAGACGACGCGCCACGTCGATGCCCTGCTGGATGCCTATGCCGGAGAGGACGAACCGCGCCCGCGCCTCGTCCATCGGCTCGACAAGGATACCTCGGGTGTCCTGCTGGTCGCACGCACGCCAGGCAGCGCGGCGTTCTTCTCCAAGAGGTTCTCCGGCCGCAGCGCCAAGAAGATCTACTGGGCGCTGGTGGTGGGCGTGCCTGACATTCACGAGGGCGAAATCGAGGCTCCGCTCGCCAAGCAGCCGGGCACCGGCGGCGAGAAGATGCATGTCGACATGGAGAACGGCCAGCCCGCCAAGACGCTTTACCGCGTTGTCGAACGCGCCGGGAATGCCGCCGCGTGGGTAGAACTGCAGCCGCTGACCGGACGGACCCACCAGTTGCGCGTGCACATGGCCGCGATGGGCCACCCGATCGTGGGCGATGGCAAATACGGCGGGCAGGACGCTTTCCTCACGGGAAGCATCAGCCGCAAGATGCACCTGCATGCCCGTCGCCTGATTATCGAGGCTCCGGGCGGGCAGAAGCTGGACGTAACCGCCGACCTGCCCGAACACTTCGCGCAGAGCATGGAACAGCTCGGCTTCGATCCCAGCGCGAGCAAGGCTGGCCCTGTCGCCACCCCGCCGCCCGAACGCAGCAAGGCTGAGAAGAAGCAGGCGGCAAAGGCCCATGCCAAGCAGTATCGCAAGGCCCGCCGCGGCGAACGCAAGCGCCGCGCCGAGCCGGGCGGCAAGAAGCGAGGCAAGAAGTGACCATCCGCCTTGCCGTCTTCGACTGCGACGGCACGCTGAGCGACGGACAGGCGGGCGTGGTGAATGCCATGAGTGCCGCCTACGCCGAAGTCGGCGCGCCGCCGCCGCCGCACTCGCAGGTCCGCCGCATCGTGGGCCTCAGCCTGCCGCAGGCGATCCGCCACCTCTCGCCCGAGCTGCCGGAAGACACGCAAGCGGCAGTGGTGCAGGCCTACAAGAACGCCTTTCGCCGTTCGCGCGAGGAAGGCTCGCTGCGAGAGCCGTTGTTCGAAGGCATGGCCGACCTGCTGCGCCGCCTGCACGGCGCTGGCTGGACGCTGGGCGTCGCCACTGGCAAGTCAGACCGTGGTCTTGCCAGCACGCTGGCGTCCCACCGCCTGACCGACCTGTTCTCAACGACCCACACCGCAGACCGCCACCCGTCAAAACCGCACCCCGCCATGCTGGAAGCTGCGATGGACGATGTGCTGGCCGAGGCGGAAGCGACCTGCATGATCGGCGATACCGTGTTCGACATACAGATGGCCGTTGCCGCCGGCGTGCGTCCCATCGGCGTATCCTGGGGCTATCACGAGCCGTCCGAACTGCTGGCAGCCGGCGCTGTCGGAGTAGCAGGTGACATGGCCGAACTGGAGGATCTGATCCATGGATGACCGCGCAGAGGCCGAAGCGCGCGCCAAGAGCCGCTTCATGCTTATCAACGCCATGCGCATTGCAGGCATCGTGATGATCCTTGCAGGCATCGCGGTGCTGAACGACGTGCTGCCATTGCCCGACTGGGCGGCCTACCTGCTGCTGGTGCTGGGCATGTTCGAAACTTTCGTCACCCCCACCCTGCTTGCCCGCCTGTGGAGCACGAACGAGAAACGATGAAACGGTTCTGGAAAGAAGTCGGCGTCGAGAGCCGCGAAGACGGCTGGCAGGTCACGCTGGATGGCCGTGCGATCAAGACGCAGGGCGGCAACGCGCAAATCCTTCCGACCCGCCCCGTGGCAGACCTGCTGGCAGCCGAGTTCGCCGCGCAGGGTGAGAAGATCGATCCGCGCAGCTTCGTCTTCCGCGACATGGCCGATTTCGCCATCGACATGGTGCGCGTCGACCGCGCTGCGCACATCGACAAGCTGCTCTCCTACGCCGAGACCGACACGCTCTGCTACCGCGCCGACCCTGATGAGCCGCTGTTCAAGCGCCAGCAGGACGTGTGGGAGCCGATCGTCGCCGCCTGCGAGTCCGCTCATGGCATGCGCATGGAACGCGCCAGCGGCATCATCTATCGCAAGCAGTCGGACGAGACGGTTTCCGCGATACGCTCCCGGCTGGAAAGCGAGGACGATTTCACTCTCGCCGCGCTCGTTACGCTCGCTTCGCTTGCGACATCGCTGGTTGTTGCACTGGCCGTGCTGGAGGACGGCACCGATACCGACGCCCTCTTCGCCGCCGCCAACCTGGAGGAGGACTGGCAGGCAGAGCTATGGGGACAGGATCACGAAGCCGAGTTGGCTCGCAATGCGAAGCTGGAGGCTTTCAGACAGGCCGCGAAATTCGCAGATGCCGTGAGGGGCTAGGTCAGCCCACCCACTCGGCAACCTGATCGGCCACGGTGTTGGCCGCTTCGTTCAGCGCAGCGCCCACGGCAGTCGCTTCGGGAAGAACGCCGGAAATGCGCTCCTCGAAACGGCGGGTACGGATGGTGCCGCCTTCCCCTTCCAGAACGGCGTCATAGCGAACCACCACGCTGCCGCTGGTTGCATCGTAACCCATGTCGACAAGCTGGCCGGAAAGCTGCGTGCGCGCGGCATATTCCAGTTCACCGCCGCCCACTACAAGGCGATTGCCCTTGGCGCGGATGGTCTCGGCCAGCACGTTGCGGAACAGCTGGGCGGGTTTTTCCACCCAGAAGGCTTCCTGCAGATAGGCGAGCGAGCTGTCGCTGGTGGTGACAGGCACGCGGGTGACGTTCAGGCGCTGCGTGACGCTGGGCACCTGCACGGCCAGTGCGGCTGACACTTCGCCTTCTGCACTGCCGCCAGCGGGAATGGTGGCCGACGGAGTGAGCGTCAGCAGCTGCTCGGGCGGTTCGGAACCGAGGCTGATGCAGCCCGAAAGCGCGGCGAGCGATGCGATAGCGGCGAGGATCTTGGTCTTGGTCATGTGCATGTTTTCCGGCCCTATGGCTCGTAATCCGGCAGAGCCGGGCGGCTGATCAGCGATCCGGCGCCTTCGTTCTCTAGCCGCTCTGTCATGGAGCGCAGGTTCTGGCTGGTCTGACGCAGGTCACGCAGAGTGGCCGTTGCTGCAGGCAGAGTATCCTCGTTCAACTGGCGGGTCAGCGGCTCGACATTGGCAAGCGAACCTTCGAGCGAATCCGCCGCCTGGCGGGCCGATGCCAGCGTCGCCCGCAGGTCGGAAGCAATCGCCGGGCCTTCATTCTCCAGCAGCGCGTCAGTGGACTCCAGCGTGTCCTCGAAAGCCGCAAGAGTTTCCGTCGACTGGGCGAGCGTCAGCTGCAATTCGGCCAGCGTCTGCTGCACCTGCGGCGAACTGTCGGCCAGTTCGCGGCTGATGGTGTTGGTGTTGGCGAGGATGCCTGCAATTGAGTTCTGGTTATCGTCGTCCAGCACACGGGTGAGGCGGTCGGTCAACGTCGCCAACCGCTCCAGCAGCAGAGGCGCGCTGGCGAGGATTTCACCCACGGCGCTGTCGGAGGGCGGGATCACCGGCACACCTTCAGGACAATCGGTGGTGTCGCAGCTGATCGGCGGCTGGTTGGACCGGCCACCTGCCAGGCTGATGTTGGCAACGCCTGTGAAGCTGGCGGAAATGCTGGCGGTGGTGCCGACGAGGATCGGCGTATCGCCGTTGACTGCGATGCGCACCTTCACGAATTCCGGATCACGTTCCCAGATCGAGATATCCGCCACCTGGCCCACGGGCACGCCCGAATAGGTGACGACAGACCCCTCGGCAACGCCGCCGACGGACTGTTCGTAGAAGATGTCGTATTCCTTGTTGTTACGCTCGCTCAGCCGCGCGAGCCACACGAAGAACAGCGCCGCCCCTGCCAGCAGCAGCAGCGTGATCGCACCGACCCAGACGTGGTTTGCCCTTGTTTCCATCTGTCTCGTCTATGCCTTTTCGCTGCCTTGCTTGTCCAACGCTTTCCCGCGTTCATGGGTTGCCGTGGCCGCGCGGGCGCGCGGTCCGTTGAAGTATTCCTGGATCCACGGATGGTCGTTTTCGAGCAGTTCCGGGATCGTGCCGACGGCGATCACCTTCTTGTCAGCCAGCACGGCCACGCGGTCGCAAATGGCGTAAAGCGTGTCGAGATCGTGCGTGATCAGGAACACGGTGAGGCCCAGCGTATCGGTCAGTTCACGCGTCAGTTCGTCGAACTTCGCGCCGCCGATGGGGTCGAGGCCCGCTGTTGGCTCGTCCAGGAAAAGCAGTTCGGGATCGAGAGCGAGCGCGCGGGCGAGACCGGCGCGCTTCTTCATGCCGCCGGAAAGCTCGGAGGGATATTTGCTCGCCGCTTCTTCCGGCAGGCCGGTCAGCAGCACCTTGTAGCGCGCGATCTCGTCCAGAAGCTGCTGGTCCAGTTCCGGATAGAACTGCTTGAGCGGCACCTGCACGTTCTCTGCAACCGTTAGGGTGGAGAACAACGCACCGCCCTGGAACAGCACGCCCCAGCGGTTGCGCACGCCGATTTCCTCGTCCGGCTCCGCCTCGGTAATGTTGTGACCGAACACCTCTACCTCACCGGAGCGCGGCATCTGCAGGCCGATGATCGAGCGCATCAGCACGCTCTTGCCGGTGCCCGAGCCCCCCACGACGCCAAGAATTTCTCCGCGCCGCACATCGAGATCGAGATCCTCGTGCACGACGAAATCGCCAAAGGCATTGGTCAGCCCGCGAATGTGGATGGGGAAGTCTTCGCCGCTTCCGTTCTGGATGTCTTCGCTCATATCCAGCCGATCCGTTCAAAGAACACCGCGAAGAAGGCATCGAGGACGATGACCATGAAGATCGCCTGCACCACGGCTGCCGTGGTCCGTAGGCCCACTTCCTCTGCATTACCTTTCACCTGCATGCCCTGATAGCAGCCCGCCATGGCCACGATCAGGCCGAAGACGGGCGCTTTCACCATGCCCACCCAGAAGTCGGTGATCGGAACCACTTCCTGGATGCGGGCGAGGAAAGTGAGGAACGGGATGCCCAGCATCACATCGCCAATCACCGCGCCGCCGACAATGGCGACGAGCGAGGCGAAGAAACCGAGCAGCGGCATCATCAGCACGGCAGCCATGATGCGCGGAATGACCAGCGCCTCCATCGGAGAGACGCCGATGGTGCGCATGGCATCGATTTCCTCTGTCAGCTTCATCGTTCCGATCTGCGCGGCAAATGCGGAGCCGGAGCGGCCCGCCACCATGATCGCCGTCATCAGAACGCCAAGTTCACGCAGCGTGATACGTCCGACAAGATTAACCGTCAGCGTTTCGGCCCCGAACTGCTGCAACTGCACCGCGCCCTGCTGGGCAATCACGATACCGATCAGAAAGCTCATCAGGCCGATGATCGGCAGCGAGGTTACACCCACCAGCTCCATCTGCCGCACCAGCGCCTTCAGGCGGAAGCGGCGCGGATGGACCAGCAGACTTCCGCACGCCATCAGCACGCCGCCAAGGAAGCCGATTGCCGCCAGAACACCGTGGAAGAATTCCACGACTTTCTCGCCGACATGTTCCGACACCTGTTTTGCGCTGCGCCTGCGCGGCGGCGCGATCTGCGCCTCGCTCTCGCAATCCTCCACCGCTTCCAGCAGGACTTCTGCCTGTTCGCTGGCACCGACGATGTCGGCCCCAGTGCGCTGGGAGAAACGGAAGATGATCCACGCGCCCACCGTGTCGATGGGCGAGGCGCCCGAAATGTCGATCGTCTGGATCGAATCGGTAATTTCACGCAGCTCAGGGTCTAAGTGGCCGACGCTCGACACCACCATCGGTCCGGTGATGACGACAGTCGCGCGGCCTCCCGCTTCCTCGATAGAGTATTGAGCCCATTCGCGCATTGCGCGTGCTATGGTCACAAATCAGTCGCGCAGCAAGGTTTTACCGTGTTGCCCTTGGGGGGAACCGGTGGCAGGGGCCTTCGCATGACGACCGAACTAGCCAAGACTTTCGATCCCGCCGCCATAGAGGCGAAATGGTATTCCCACTGGGAAGAAACCGGTGCGTTCCGCCCGGATCGCCCGAACGCTGAGCCTTTCACCATCGTGAATCCGCCGCCCAACGTGACGGGCAGCCTGCATATCGGGCACGCGCTGGACAACACGCTGCAGGACATCGTGATCCGTTACGAGCGCCTGCGCGGCAAGGATGCGCTGTGGGTCGTGGGCACCGACCACGCCGGCATCGCCACGCAGATGGTGGTGGAGCGCCAGCTGGAAGAACGGCAAGACAAGCGCACGAACTACTCGCGCGAGGAATTCGTCGACAAGGTCTGGGAGTGGAAAGAGGAAAGCGGCGGCACGATCACGCGCCAGCTGCGCCGCCTCGGCTGTTCGATGGACTGGAGCCGCGAACAGTTCACCATGGACGACCATTTCACCAAGGCCGTGCTCAAGGTCTTCGTGGACCTCTACAACGACGGCCTGATCTACCGCGACAAGCGGCTGGTGAACTGGGACCCGAAGCTGAAAACCGCGATTTCCGACCTGGAGGTAGAAACACAGGACGTTCAGGGCTCCTTCTGGACCTTCATCTACCCGCTGGCCGACGGATCGGGCGAAATCCGCGTGTCCACCACGCGCCCCGAAACCATGCTGGCCGACATGGCCGTGGCGGTTCACCCCGATGACGAGCGCTACAAGGACCTCGTCGCGCGCGGGGCCAAGGTGAAGCTGCCCATCACGGGCCGCGAGATTCCCGTGGTTGCAGACGAGCACGCCGACCCTGAACTGGGCAGCGGCGCGGTGAAGATCACGCCGGGGCATGACTTCAACGACTTCGAAGTGGGCAAACGCGCAGGCATCGCTCCTGCCGACATGCTCAACATGCTCGATGCGGATGCCGCCGTCTGCCAGACTGCCGACGGGCTGGTGCCGGAAGAACTCGTGGGCCTCGACCGGTTCGATGCGCGCAAGCGCGTGGTCGAGATGCTGAAGGAGAGCGGCCACCTCGTCACCCACAAGACCAAGACCAAGAAGGGCGAGGAAGTCGAACTCGACGCAGAGCCGCGCACCATCGCGACGCCCTTTGGCGACCGAGGCGGCGTGGTGATCGAGCCGTGGCTGACCGACCAGTGGTACGTCGATGCCGAGAAGCTGGCGGTGAAGCCCATCGAGGCGGTGAAGTCCGGCGAGATCGAGATCGTGCCCGCCACCTGGGAAAAGACTTTCTTCAACTGGATGGAGAACATCCAGCCGTGGTGCGTTTCGCGCCAGTTGTGGTGGGGCCACCGGATTCCGGCGTGGTACGATGCGGACGGCAACGTCTTCGTCGCGGAAACCGAGGAAGAAGCGCAGGCCAAGGCCGGTGAAGGCGTTACCCTCACCCGCGACGAAGACGTGCTCGACACATGGTTCTCCTCCGCGCTGTGGCCTTTCGCCACGCTCGGCTGGCCGGACGAGAACTCGCTCGTCGCCAAGCACTATCCCAACAACCTGCTGATCAGCGGCTTCGACATCCTGTTCTTCTGGGACGCCCGCATGATGATGATGGGCTACTACAACATGGGCCAGCGCCCGTGGGAGAAGCTGTACCTGCACGGCCTCGTGCGTGCAGCCGACGGCGCGAAGATGAGCAAGTCGAAAGGCAACGTGGTCGATCCGCTGGGCCTCATCGACCAGTACGGCGCCGATGCTCTGCGTTTCTTCATGGCGGCGATGGAAAGCCAGGGCCGTGACATCAAGATGGATGAAAAGCGCGTCGAGGGGTATCGCAACTTCGCGACAAAGCTCTGGAACGCAACGCGTTTCTGTCAGTCCTACGGCATCGGCGCGAGCGACACGATTGCCGCGCCCCCTGCCCGCCTTGCCGCGAACCAGTGGATCATCGGCGAAGTGCAGCAGACCGTCGAAGCGCTGGACAAGGCCATGGCCGAACTGCGCTTCGATGCCGCTGCCAACACCGTCTATCACTTTACGTGGGACCGTTTCTGCGACTGGTATCTCGAACTGATCAAGCCGGTGCTCCAGTCCGACGAAGATGGTCCGGTGCAGGCAGAGACAAAGGCCGTCGCCGGTTGGGCGCTCGACCAGATCCTCGTCATGCTGCACCCGTTCATGCCCTTCGTGACGGAGGAACTGTGGAATGCGCAGGGTGATCGCAGCTACGACCTCATCCACGCCAAGTGGCCGGAGCCGAATGCTGCTGTGAGCAAGGACGCGACCGACGCCATCGACTGGGTGATCGCGCTCACCACCGCCACCCGCGGTGCGCGCAACGAACTCGGCATTTCGCCGGGCGAGAAGCTGCCTGCCTTCATCGAGAACCCCTCGCCATTGGCGCAGGGCGTGATCGATCGCAGCAGCGCCGCCATCGAGCGCCTTGCCCGCCTCTCCCCCATCACCGTAGGCGAAGCGCCTGCGGGCGCGGCAATGCAGGTGGCATCGGGTTTGGACACCTTCATCGTGCCGCTGGAAGGCGTGATCGACATCGACGCCGAACGCTCCCGCCTCGAAAAGGCGCTGGCCGCCTCGCAGAAGGAAGCCAAGTCGCTCGAAGGGCGTCTCGGCAACGCCAACTTTGTCGAACGCGCCAAGCCGGAAGCGGTCGAAAAGGCCCGTGCCGATCTCGCGCATCACACGGCTGAAGTCGAACGCCTGCAGGCCGCGCTGGTACGGCTGGGCTGACATGAAGCTGTTGCAGCAACTGGCTGAAGTCGCAGAGGACATCAGCCTCTTGCTGCGCGGTCGCCGTCGCCCGCCAATGCCGGTAGAGCCCTACACGCACCCGCGGTTCGGCACTTTCAGGCAGTACCAGAACCATTCCTTCTACGGCAGCGTGCCGGTTGAATGGCGCAGCGAGACGATCGAGTTGTGGCCTGCGACAACGGTCGATCAGGTCGGCAAGCGGTCCGCCGAACGTATCGATCCCGAAGGCTTTGCCGTTGCCGAGTCACTGCTGGCAGATCAGGACACATGGCAGGACCGCCTGAGAGAGGTCGTACTGCGCGACCTTTACCCGGCTTGGCATGATGACTGGTGGCAGGGCCAGGGGACGGAACTGTCGCCTGGCGCCTTCTGGGACCGGCTGACTGTGAAGGCCCTGACATGTTCGTCGGCGGATGAATTCACATTCGACCTCGAAGCGAGAGAGCTGTTCGGAGAGCACGATATCGTTGCGCACGGTTCGCTGTCCGGAGGAATGGAAGAGGCGTATTACGAAGGCTGATGACACTCGTCCTCGCAACGCAGGCTCCCGGAGAGCCGGAAATCTTCGCTTCTGTCCAGGGCGAAGGACCGAGCGCGGGCATGCCCGTCGCTTTCCTGCGCCTGTCGCGCTGCAATCTCGCCTGCGTGTGGTGCGATACGGCCTACACCTGGCATTTCGAGGGCGATAACCGCCCGCACCGCTCGGGCGAACAATTTACGCGCAAGGCCAACCAGCTTGAAATGGCGGAAGCCGATGTTGCCGCGCGGATCGAGGCGCTCGGCCAGAACCGCCTCGTCATCACCGGCGGGGAGCCGATGATGCAGGCAGGCAAGCTGGCCGAAATGCTGAAGCATCTGCCCGACATCCGGGTGGAGATAGAGACCAACGGCACCGTCAATCCCCCCGGCTCGCTGGATTTCCGGGTCGACCAGTACAACGTCAGTCCCAAGCTCTCGCACAGCGGCAATCCGGCTGACCTCGCGCTCAAGCCCGAGATGCTGGACCGCTGGGCGACCGATGACCGCGCTTTCTTCAAGTTCGTGCTGGCCGAGCCGGGCGACCTCGATGAAGTGCTGCAGATCGTCAAAACCCACATGATCCCGCCGCACCGCGTTTTCCTGATGCCGGAAGGTACCGACAGCGAAACGCTGCGCGCGCGGATGGAATGGCTGGTGCCATTGTGCATGGAACACGGCTTCCGCTTGTCGGACCGCTTGCACATCCACCTGTTTGGCGACACACGCGGTACATGAGCGACGAACCGCAGCAAAAGCCCGCCCCGATGCGCGGCGATCTGACTCAAGGACCGATCCCGCGCACGCTGCTGATGTTCTCCATCCCCGCGCTGCTGACGAACGTGCTGCAATCGCTGTCCGGCACGGTCAACTCGATCTGGGTGGGCAGGCTGATCGGGGAAGAGGCGCTGGCCGCGACAGCCAACGCAAACATCGTCATGTTCCTCGTCGCGTCCATGGCTTTCGGCTTCGGCATGGCGGGTACGGTGCTGATCGGACAACGCTGGGGCGCGCGCAATGTCGACGGGGCGCGGCGCACCTTCGGCAGCGCGGTAGGCTTTTGCGCCGTGCTGATGGCCTTGATCGCGGGGATCGGTTTTGCCCTTGCTCCGGGTCTGCTGCGATTGCTGGCAACGCCGGAAGGTGCCTATCCGCTGGCGCTGATCTACTTGCGACTGATCTTCCTCTCGATGCCGTTCGGCATGGTGTCGATCATACTTTCCATGGGTCTGCGCGGCACGGGCGATGCCAAGACGCCGCTCATCTTCATGGGTGTGACGGTGCTGATCGACGCGGTGCTGAACCCTGTCTTCATCGCGGGCGTCGGCCCCCTGCCCGCAATGGGTATCGCCGGTTCCGCCACGGCCACCATCGCCGCATCGATGATCTCGTTCGTCGGGATGGTGATCTACGTCTACCGCAAGGATTTGCCGCTACGTCTGCGCGGACGCGAATTGCGCTACCTCAAGCCCGACCGCTCGGAACTGCGTTTCATCGTCACCAAGGGCCTGCCCATGGGCGCACAGATGGCGGTAATGGCAGCGGCAGGCATCGTGCTGGTCGGCCTCGTCAACCGCGAAGGGCTGATGACGACCGCTGCATACGGCGCGACCATGCAGCTGTTCACCTATATCCAGATGCCCGCGATGGCGATTGGCGGCGCGGTAAGCGCAATGGCCGCGCAATTCATCGGCGCGCGCAAGTGGGACGAACTACATGCCGTCACCCGTGCGGGCCTGCTGATGAATCTGTTTTTCACCGGCATCGTCACAGTGCTGCTGATCCTGTTCGACAGGCCCGTGCTCGTGCTGTTCCTGGGGCCGGATAGTCCTGCGGTGGGGATCGCACGGCACATCCAGTTGCTGGCAAGCTGGAACTTCATCATCTTTGGCGTGACGATGATCTACACTGCAACCATGCGTGCTGCCGGCGCCGTATGGGTACCTCTGCTGATTGTGGGCGTTGCGCTCTTCCCGGTTCGCCTGGGGTTCTATTACGCCACTTACGATTGGCTTGGCGCGGATGCGCTGTGGCTTTCCTATCCGGTATCGGCAGCAAGCGGGCTGGTTATGGGCTGGTGGTTCTACCACCGCTGGAACTGGCGCAAGGAACTGCCGATCTCTCCCGGTGAAGCAGAGGAAGGCACCCATGCCGATGCCCTGCCCGCCGGCCGCATGACGCCTGATTTGTGATGATTTGCTTTTCGCTCCGGCGGAGGCCGGAGCGAAAAGCAATCAGGTCCCCTGAGCGCGCCAGCGCTGGACGGTGCGGTAAACCGCCTCTTCCTCGCCGCCGCCCTGGCTCCACAGTTCCACGAAGCTCGGGTCTTCCGAAGCAGGACGCTTGGCTTCCTCGAGGTTATCGAAGGATACGCGGATCGGGATCGACACACCCTCGCCGCAGATGATGCATTCGCGGTTGCGCAGCGCCGGGATGGAATCGAGGAAACCGCGCGCGCCTTCGGGCATGGCGGCTTTCACGAAAGCCTGGTCACGGTCGTTGTTCAGACGCATCGAGATGATCGTACCGCACTGTGACAGCACGCCTTCGGCAAGGTCGGACGGGCGCTGTGTGATCAGACCGAGCGAGATACCGTACTTACGGCCTTCCTTGGCGATGCGCGACAGCACGCGGCCCACCGAGTTGCCGTCAGCATTGCGTTCGTTCGGAACATAGCGGTGCGCCTCTTCACAAACGAGCAGGATCGGATTGGTCTTCTCGTTGCGGCCCCAGATCGCGAAGTCGAACACGAGGCGGCTGAGAACGGCAACCACCGTGCTCGTGATGTCGGAAGGCACGCCGGACACGTCGATAATGGAGATCGGCTTGCCGCTGCCGGGCATACGGAAAATCTTGGACAGGAACTCGCCCATCGTATCGCCCACCAGCATGCCGGAGAACATGAACTGGTAGCGCGGATCGGCCTTCAGCTCCTCGATCTTGGTCTTGATGCGCATGTAGGGCGCGGTGTTGGTGGCCTTGTCGAGCTTGCCCATCTCATCCTGAATCAAGCTGGTGAGGTCGGACAGCAGGTAGGGAATGGGCGAATCGACAGTGATCTTGCCCATCGACTGCGCCAGCCGGTTCTTGCTACGCGCGGCTAGAAGACACTTGGCCAGAATGTCCTTGTCGTTCTGCAGGTCGTTGCCGCTGGACTTCAGAAGGACTTCGCAGTGTTCCTCGAAGTTCATCAGCCAGTACGGCATCTGCAGGTTCGATACGTCGAAGATCATCCCGTAGTTCTTGAACGCGGCGGAGTATTCGCCGTGGGGGTCGATCATCAGCACGTGGCCCTGCGGTGCTGCCTCGCAGATGCGGTGCAGGATGAGAGCGGCGCTGGTGGATTTACCCGTACCGGTGGAGCCAAGCAGGGCGAAGTGCTTGCCCAGCATGGCATCGATATACATGCCGGCACGAATGTCGCTGGTGGGATAGACGGTGCCGATCTGGATCGAGCTGCGTCCATCGCTAGCGTAAATCTGACGAAGGTCTTCGGTAGTGGCGGGATAGACCAGAGCGCCGGGAATGGGATAGCGCGTCACACCACGGCGGAAGCTGTGAATCTTGCCGGTCAGCTTTTCCTCGCGGCCCTCGCCCATGAAGTCGATATTGGCGACGACCGAATTGCCCGCCCCGCGCCTGTCCTGCTTCTGGTTTCGCACGCTGGCGAGCAGCCAGCCGTCGCGGGTGCGGATTTTGATCTGGCTACCGACTTGGCCGGCAAGAGCGATCGAGGGATCGGAGTGATCCATGCATTCGTTCAGACGCTCGAGGTCCAGCGCGATCTGAGAGCCGGAACCGGCAATGTCGAGCACGACGCCAATGGGCTGGCGCGCGCTTTCCAGCGATTCCTCGTCCTGCGGAGCAGGTTCGGACTTTTGCTGGCTGGGTGCATCGGCCTGCGCGGATGTGGCATCCTGGCGGACAGGCTCCGGATTTCCCGAGGCGTGCGGCAAGCCGCCATCGGCTGCTGGCACGGAATTGAAACTCGACATACGACCCGGCATTTCAGTCATGGAAAGTTCTCGCCCCTGTTGTTTACAGGAGAGTGCTACCGCCAACGGGGTTAAAATCGCATAAACCCCGCGGAAAACCGCCGTTTCCTCGCGATTGTGAAAATCGGCCTAGATCAATGTGAACAACCGTCCGGCGGCAAAACCCATTGCGACCGAGAGTCCGACGGCAAACAGGCCATAGAAGAACGAGTAGTCGTTGGCGGCTTCCTCGACGCCAAGTTCGAAGCCTTCCTTGAACACTTGCACTTCGGAAGTGGCCGAGGAAATCACGCGTCCATCGTAAATCGCAAAGGTTTCCGCGACATAACGGCCTGACACGACGTTCGACGGGATCGGAATGTCGGCGCGGTAGAGCACGCCTTCGGATATCTCCACGCCCATGTCGTATTGCGCATAGAGGCCCTGTCGCTGGCGCAGATCCACCAACCCTTCCGCAAAGCGCTGCTGCTCGCCGGGATCGATGGAGCCAGAGGGCGAAAGCTGGAGATACTCCAGCCCGAGTTCGTAAATTGCCGCCGTCCGTTCATCGACGATGTCCAGAACGGGCCGCGAGCTGGCCATGGCGTAGAACGAGGGCACCGAGCGATAGGCGGTTTCCTCCGAGTTCACCCAGATGCCGAATATCCGCTCCTTCTCGCGCAGGAGGATGGGCTCGGTCGGCCCTTTCAGCACCACCACCACATCGTATTGCGCATCGCTGTCCGCCGGATCGAGAACAGCGCCGTAAAGCAACAGGGTTGCGCCGGTGAAGCCTTGCCGCAGCACGATCTCGTGCTGCGAGATATCGGGCACGAGGATCGGGTCCTCGCTCTGCGCGAAAGCAGGCTGGGCGACGATCAGCGCGAGGATCATGGCGAGTATGCGCGTCACAGCGGCACCACCGTGTAGACCTCGTCCGGACGCACACCGAGGTTGAAGGCCATGCGCAGCGCAATGGCCAGAACGATCATCGCCAGCACCAGCCGCAGGTGCTCCGGCTTTGCGAAATTGGCGATCTTGGTGCCCAGCTGCGCGCCGGTGACAGAGCCGACCAGCAACAGGCCCGCCAGCACGATGTCCACCGCGCGGGTGGTGAAGGCATGCACCATGGTCACCAGCATTGTAATGAAGAGGATATTGAACAGGCTCGTGCCGACCACGACCTTCGCGCTCATGCCAAGGATGTAGAGCATGGCAGGCACCATGAAGAAGCCGCCGCCCACGCCCATCAGCATGGTCAGGATGCCCACCACCACGCCCAGGATCAGCGGCCCCAGCGGCGAGATGTAGAGGCCGGAGCGGTAGAAGCGCCAGCGATAGGGCAGGCTGGCGATCATCGGGTGGTGGCGACGCTTGGCTGCCTTCTTCTTCGTGCCGCTGCCCGGACGGCTGCGCAGCGATTCAAGGCTTTCGCGCGCCATCAACCCGCCGATCGTGCCCAGCATGAGCACGTAGAGCACGTTGATGACGACATCGATCTGGCCTGCCGCACGCAGAAGGTTGAAGATCAATGCGCCCAGAAGCGCACCCATCATGCCGCCCGCCACTGTCACCGCGCCCATCTGGTAATCGACACCGTCGTTGCGACTGTGCGCGAAAACGCCAGACACGCTGGCGCCTGTCACCTGCGTGGCGGCGGATGCCGCTGCCACGGTTGGCGGGATGCCATAGAAGATCAGCAACGGCGTGGTGAGGAACCCGCCGCCAACGCCGAACACGCCGGAAAGGATGCCCGTGGCCACGCCGAGCGCGACGATAACGAGACCGTCGACAGCAAGATTGGCAATGGGGAGGTAGACATCCATGACTTGCGCCTAATGCAAAGGCGCAGTTGATTGAAGATGAATGCGCGGCCTCGACTAAAATCCTGCCGTGAGTGTGAGCGCAGGGCCACTAGATGGCTCCGCATCGCCTGCCACGCGGAACCGGTAATCGGCGGAGATACGTCCCCGGGCCTCTCCGACGCGGAAACTGAAGCCTGCACTCGGCCCGATATCGAGTCGCTGGGCATCGTCCTGCGCACCGCCCCAAGCCCCGCCACCTGCCGTGAGTCGGAAATCGTCTGTCCCGGCTAGCTCGCGCGTGATTCGCGCCTGCCCGTCGACGAATGGCGTTGCGAAATCTCCGGTGACGTAGCCGCCCTGCACATAGGCTTCCGCAGTCATACCGGCCGGCAGCTCGACCGGCGGAAGTTCCGTCACCGCATAGGCCGCGCCGCGCAATTCGGTGCCGCCGTCGGTCTCGCTCACTCGCGCCTCGGCCGCGAATCGCACGGGCACAGAAGGCAGGAGCCGCGCCGAGGCTCCCAGCGCCACATCGGTCTCGCTTGCACCGTCGAGCGCGCGTGTGGCGCGAAGGTGGAGTTGCGGCGCGTGGCGGCTTTCCCGAGCAAGGCTGTAGCGCAGCACCGCGCCGACCTGGCTGCGGCCATAGCTGGGCCTGCCCGACGTGATCGGCGTGGTCGTATCGTCGCGCCACAAAGCCCACAGGTCCATCGACCAGCGACGGACGGACGCAGGTTCGGCAAAGTCGCGTGCAGCGTCGGGCGCATAGATCGCGCCGGGTGCGATTGGCCCAGCTCCGGACTGGAGCGGCAGCGCTCCGGCGCTTTGCGTGCCGCTCCGGTAACCTGCTGCCAGCAGCATGGTGTGAGCAATCAGGCGGTTCGCACCGAGCATGCCTGCTCTCCCCGCCGCGCTGCGTACGGGCGCATCAAAATCAGGTCGCTCAAGTGGTTCGCGTGCCGGAGGGCGCACCTGTTCGAGCGGCACGGGAACGGTCTGACGGCCAGGCAAGTCAATCGCTTCGACTGAAGGGAGGCGAGGCGTCGTTCCTGCCGCTGCTCGCTCCGGTGAAGCTTCCGCGAAAAGCGGCGCATTGTCTGCTGCAAGAGGCGTTTCCCACAAAGCGGCGCGCGCCATCACCCAAGCGCCCAGGACGATGGCAAGCGAAAGCAGCGGCCAGCCGCGCCTGCCTGAACTGCCAGCCTTCATCGCGAAATTTCCAGCGATAGGGGCCGAGCGGGGTGAGCGTCGTGCGCGGTCTTTTCCCACTCGGCCGCTTCGCCGCGCAACGTGCGGGTATAGGCGAACAGCGCGCGGTATCCGGCCATGATGCTGATGACATTGGCCACCGGAATGCGCGCCACGGCCCACAGGCCTTCGCGCCAGCCGTATTCCTCGCGGGTGAAGGTGAAGCGCATGAAAGCGCGCCAGACGAAGCTTGCGACATTCAATGCCAGCAGAGCCAGCAATAGCGGGCTTGGTTGCCACGGGACCGTAAGCCCCGCGAGGTCGAGGCCTGACAGGACCAGCCCCAGAACAATCAGGAAATAGCCGACAAACAGCACCAGAGCGGAGAGCGGCCCGCGACGGTCGCGCGAACGCATCCACCATTCGCCTGGCCCACCTGTCCAGCCCAGCCTGTCCCACCCCTGCAGCGCGATGCCGTGCATCCAACGCGCTTTCTGCCGCACGGCGCGGCCAAGTTGGCTGGGGAAATATGCCCGCGTTGCGATCAGGTGGCCGTCCTCGCCGCGCACCCGCAGGAACCGGGACCTTCCTCCCAGCGCGGCAACCTTGATGCCAAGTTCGTAGTCTTCGGTGAGCGAATCTTCGTCAAACGGCGCATCATGACCGACCTTGCGTGCAATCTCCGCTAGCATCCGGCGTTCGAACGCACAGCCGACGCCGGCTGCGGGCAGGCTGGCGCCAAGCGCATTTCGCACCACCATCGCCTTGCCGTGCGCCTCGGCAAATTCCTCGCAATAATGGCTGCCGATGAATCGCGAGCGGGGTTGCGGCATCGGCAGCACGGGCAACTGGACGAAGTGCGAAGTGCCCATTGATCTGTCGAGCAAGGCTAGTGCGGCGGCATCAACCATGTCTTCCGCATCATGCAGGATTACCATGCGCACATCCCGGCCCTCGCGCATCTCGTCCTGTTGCAAGGCCGCGTAGAGGCGGTTCAGACAATCGGCCTTCGTCGAGGGGCCTTCGCGGTCATGCACGACAATGCGAACCCTTCCATCGCCATCGGCACCGTGCACGGCGGCCTCCATCGTCGCGGGATCGTTGCGATAGACGCCCACGTAAATGCGCAGATCTTCCTGCGGCCAGACGGAGAGTGCATGCCGAAGCGTATCGCCGATTACGCTCGCTTCCTGCCATGTCGGAACCAGAACGGCGGCGCGGCCAGACAAGCGGCGATGATGGATATTGTGGCGACTGAGCGTAGGTGTTTCCACTTGGCCGGTGAGACGTAGCCAGAACCATGCGAGGTCCATCGAGAACTCGTCGATCGCGCCAATCAGGAAGAAGAAACCGGCAAACAGCAACAATTCGTGTTCGACCAGCGCCAGCCATTGCAGCGCGGTCGCGGCGGTATCGCCCATTTCCTGCCCCCGAGGACTAAGTGATTGTCGTTATGGTTAAACCTTGCGGCTCAAAAGGCAAGAAACACCCGCCAGACAGAACACAATTGCCCCCTGCCCTTTTTGCAGGCTTGCATAAGACAGCAATTTTCGAGAAGGGCATACCCCATGGCAGAACCCAGCATCGTGAAATCCGCAGTCCGTAACTTCAAGGCCCTGTTCAAGGCCGACGCATTCGAGGGGATCCTGCTGATCGCCGTTGCGATCGTCGCCATGGTGGTGGCCAATTCAGGAATAGCGGGCGCTTACGAAGAACTGTTCGGCGGCTACCTGTGGCCGAAGGAAACGTTCTACCTCAACACGCTCCACCTGTGGATCAACGACGGGTTGATGGTGATTTTCTTCTTCGTCGTTGGGCTGGAAGTGAAGCGCGAGCTGATTTCCGGCAACCTGTCGGACCCGGCGCAGCGCAACCTGCCCGTTATTGCGGCCGCCGCAGGCATGGCGGTGCCGATCCTGGTGTTCCTGGGCGTCACCGGCGGCTCGCCCGATTACTCATCTGGCATGGCTATCCCGGCGGCGACCGACATCGCCTTTGCCATGGGCGTGATCGGCCTATTGGGCACCCGCGTGCCGAAATCGCTGCGACTGTTCCTGCTGACCGTGGCCATCGTGGACGACATCGGCGCTGTGGCGATCATCGCCATCTTCTATTCCGACCCCAAGATCATGTGGCTGCTGATCTCGCTCGGCGTGTTCCTGGTGATGCTGGGGATGATGTGGATGAAGGTTCGCCACGTCTCCCTGTTCATCCTCGGCACGATCATCCTGTGGTACTGCGTGCTCAATTCCGGCGTGCACGCGACAATCGCGGGCGTACTGGCCGCCTTCACCATCCCGATGCAGACGAAAGACGGCTATTCCATGCTCGACAATGTCGAGCATTCGCTTGTGCCGTGGAGCGCATATATGGTCGTGCCCATCTTCGGCTTTGCCAATGCCGGCGTCAGTCTGGAGGGGCTGGGCCTTGAGAACCTGCTCGATCCGCTGCCGCTGGCTGTGGCCGCGGGCCTCGTGGTCGGCAAGCAGGTGGGTATCTTCAGCGCCGTGTGGCTGGCCGTGAAGAGCGGCTTTGTAAAAATGCCGCAGAACTGTTCGTGGCCCGAGGTATGGGGTGTTTCAATCCTCTGCGGTATCGGCTTCACCATGAGCCTGTTCATCGGCGAACTGGCCTTCCCCGGCTCCGACGAGATGGCCCGCCTGCTGCGCGAGGAGGCGAAGATCGGCATTCTGCTCGGCTCGCTGATCTCGGCAATCCTGGGCTACACCGTCCTGCGCCTCACCACGACGCATCCGGACGAACTGGCCGACGATCCGGACAGTCCGGTCGTCTGATCGGGCTAACCCGGCCGCAAACGAATCAGCCCCCGGTTCCAGCTGGAACCGGGGGCCGTTTGTTTTTGAAACTGCGAAGCTGGCTCAGTCGGCCTTGGCGACGGGGGGATTTTCACCCAGGTCTTCGTACCACGCCTCGACCGGGCCTTTCAGCTTGATGGTCAGCGGGCGGCCCTTGCGGTCCACCGTTTTTCCGGCCTGCACGCGCACCCAGCCTTCGGAGATGCAGTATTCCTCGATATCGGTGCGCACCCGGTCCTTGAACTTGATGCCAACGCCGCGTTGCAACTTGTCCGCATCGAAGTGATCGCTGCGCGGGTCGATCGACAGGTGATCGGGCGGGGTGTCGTTCTGCTTGTCTTCGCTCATGGGACGAAGCAACTAGCCGCGTCGGCGCAAAAATCAATCGGGCGGTAGCTTGGTAACGTCCATCGGCAATTCGTCAGGAGAGCCGCCCGGCTCCTGCGTATCGTCCGGCAGCGGCTCGATCTCGTCGGGATTGCTGCCTGGATGATCGTCGCTGTCCGGCGTCGGATCGATCTCGTCGGGCGCGCTGCCCGGATGGTCACTATCGCCCGGCTGCGGGCCGGTGCGGTCGGGATCGACGGGTGATTCGCCCTCTTTTATCTGCGGCGATCCCGCCTGCTGCTGCGGCGCGGTGGCTTCCTGCGACAAGTCCGATTCATTGGTTTGCATGGTCCGTTTTTCCTTCGACTGGGCGTGTCGGATAAACGGACGGTGCGATTACTGCGTTCCGCCTGCGAATTCCCCTGATCGTGCTGCTTGCCCTTTTCGCCTCATCACCCTATGGGCACCGCTTCGTTTCGCAGGTGTCCACCTGCAAGGTTCGTCGGGCCGCGGGCGTGGCGGAATTGGTAGACGCGCTGGTTTTAGGTACCAGTATCGCAAGATGTGGGGGTTCGAGTCCCTTCGCCCGCACCAGTTCCGTGAAGGCTGGTTTAGATGGCCACCGGGTCGAAAAACCCAGGCGGACCTTATGAAAGAGTATTGAGTAAAGGCTGATCATGCAGATTGTCGAAACCACCAACGAAGGCCTCAAGCGCGCCTACACCGTCACCATCACGGCCAAGGATATCGATGCCAAGATCGATGCCGAAGTGAAGAAGGTCGCCCCGCAGGTGCGCATGCCCGGCTTCCGCCCCGGCAAGGTGCCCGCAAACCTCGTGCGCAAGATGCACGGTGATGCCCTGCACGCCGACGTGCTGAACACCACGGTTCGCGAATCGGTCGATGGCCTGATCAAGGACAAGAAGCTTCGCCCCGCCCTCCAGCCGAAGGTGGAAATGGCCGAAGGCTATGAACAGGGCAAGGACGCCGAACTCACCGTCGAAGTGGAAGTGCTGCCCGAGATCGAGGCGCCGTCCATCGAAGGTCTGAAGCTGGAAAAGCTCAATGTCCCCGTCTCCGACGAGCAGATGGACGAAGCCCTCGGCCGCATCGCCGAAGGCCAGAAGAGCTACAAGGACGCCGCCAAGACCAAGAAGGCCGCTGAAGGCGACCAGCTTATCATCGACTTCGTCGGCAGCATCGACGGCGAGGAATTCGAAGGCGGCAAGGCCGAAGACGCACCGCTGGTGATCGGTTCGGGCCAGTTCATCCCCGGCTTCGAAGACCAGCTGACCGGCGTGAAGACCGGCGATGAAAAGACCATCACCGTGACCTTCCCCGAAGATTATCCGGCAGAACACCTTGCCGGCAAGGACGCGCAGTTCGCCGTCACCGTGAAGCAGGTGAAGGTCGAAACCGAGAGCAAGATCGACGACGAGTTCGCCAAGGGTCTGGGCCTCGAGAGCCTCGACAAGCTGAAGGAACTCATCAAGGGCCAGATCGAGCAGGAAAGCGCCGGTCTCACCCGCACCCAGATGAAGCGTCAGCTGCTCGACAAGCTGGCTGCCGACCACGATTTCCCCGTTCCGCCGACCATGGTGGAAGCCGAATTCGAGCAGATCTGGAACCAGCTGCAGCAGGAAGCTGCGCGCGAGGAAGATCCCGAAGCCGCGCTGAAGGAAATCGAGGACGAGAAGGAAGACTACAAGCGCATCGCCGAACGCCGCGTGCGCCTGGGCCTGCTGCTCTCCGAAATCGGCCAGGCCAACGGCGTGGAAATCAGCCAGCAGGAAATGCAGATGCTGATCCAGCAGGCTGCGCAGCAGTATCGTCCGGAAGACCGCGAACGTTTCGTGGAATACGTCCGCAACGAGCCGATGGCGCAGGCCCAGCTTCGCGCTCCGCTTTACGAAGACAAGGTCGTCGACTTCCTGTTCGACAAGGCCGACGTCACCGAGCGTGAAGTGACCCGCGAGGAACTGGAAGCCGCGATCGAAGCAGAAGAAGGCGCCGAAGCCGAAAAGGCCAAGCCCGCTGCCAAGAAGAAGGCTCCTGCCAAGAAGGCTCCGGCAAAGAAGGCCGCCGCCAAGAAGGACGCCGACGAAAAGCCGGCAGCCAAGAAGGCTCCGGCCAAGAAGCCGGCTGCGAAGAAGGCCCCGGCCAAGAAGGCTGCCGCCAAGAAGGACGACGCGGACGCAAAGCCCGCCGCCAAGAAGGCACCGGCCAAGAAGCCGGCTGCAAAGAAGGCTCCGGCCAAGAAGGCCGCTGCCAAGAAGGACGCCTGATCGGGCGCTAGCCATCCTCCCCGCCTGACGGTGGGGAGGATCGCTTCTCTCTCTTTTCTATATCGTCAGAAGTTACCCGCGACGGTCAGGTTGAACACCTGTCCGATTTCGCGGCGACGCGCCTCTGTGAAGAGGATCGGCGAGATATCGCGCGGTCCGTCATAGACGGTGCGCAGCAGCGTCGTGTTACCGCTGAACACATTGCCCACGCGCAGGTTCACGGTCGCCCCAAGCACGTCCTTATGCTCCACGAACACCGCGCCGTATGAACTCGGGCGGTGGTCGAAGAAGACCTCCGACACGCGATAGGTCGCCGCATTCTCGGTATCGCGGAAGCTCAGGCCCCAGGCGAAATCCGTTTCCGGTACGTCGTGGCGGAAATCGAGTTCGATCTGGAACGGGCTGTTTCCATCGAAGCGGCGATTGAACCCGGCTACAGGGTCGATCAGTTCCGAGTCCTCGATCTGCACCTTCACGTCCAGCTGCGCACCGCGGAAGCCCAGCGGCTCCAGTTCCAGCCTGCCGTTGAAGTTGGCGCCATAGCGGCGCGCGTCGGCGATGTTGCCGCGCGCCTCGCCCGCGCCAACAGGAACGAACAGCACCAAGTCCTCGATGCGTTCATCGAACAGTTCGAGAGTGGCAGAACCCCAGATGCCGAAGTTCTTCGTCACCTCCACCTTCAGGTCCCAGTTCTGTTGCGGACGCAAGTTATTGTTGCCCGCATTCTCCTGATCTTCCGACAGGTTCACGCTGGCAAGGAAATCGCCGAAGTCGAGCTGGCCCACACGGCGGGCAATTTCCAGGTTGATGTCGAGGCCGTCCGCCGGTGCCCAGGCAATGCTGAGCGAGCCCTTGGGCCGCTGGAACGTGCGCGACAGGGCATTGCTGCCCGTTTGCGAAATCTGCGAGTATTCGCCCCCGCCCACGAACTGGACGGAAAGGTTCTGCGTAATTGGAAAACCGACGCTCAGCAGCGCCTCATACCGATCCTCGCGCACGCCGCCCACGCCTTCGGGGAAATTGATCTCGGCATAATCCCCGGCCACGGGATCGTAGAAGAACAGCCGTCCTACCTGGTCGAGCCGGTTGAAGGCAGCCTCTCCCGAGACCTGCCAGTCCGCACCCAGCATCCCCCAGGTGTATTCGGCGCGGCCAATTCGCTCTCCTGTCTGGCGGTCGCGGGTATATTGCGATCCGGTGGTGGGCAGGTCGCCAAGGTCGAGCCGCGAGTTGGTGAGGAAATCACCGTCCTCGAAAGCTTCCAGAGCAATCAGTTTTAGACGGCCAGGACCGAACGGGAATTCGATGTCGGCACCGATCTCGTAGTAGAATTCGTCATTGGTAGAACGAAAACGCTCGAAAAACGGATCGAGCGGATTGTCCGCCGTGCGTCGCTCTTCCTCCATGCTGCGGAATCTGGTGATCCCCCCGGTGAGGTTGAGATTTGCGACGACGTCTGGCGCGACATCGAACTGGAACTGGCCGTTCAGCCGCGGGCGATTGAAATCGCCGCGAGACAGGTTCGTGCGTGCGTCCACGACGCCTGCAGCATTGGTGAAGATCGCCGGTCCTTCGGATCCGCGGATGAAAGCGCCGTTGACCAGCGCAAGGGTGAAATCGACCGGACCGCTGGATCCCGAAACGGAAACCTCGCCTTCGAACCAGCCGGGGTTCGATGGGCCCGTGGAAACCTGCGGACGCCATTCGAACTGACCCGAAAGCCCGGTCTGCTCCACGATTATGTTGGCGACGCGGCCCGAAAGGCCGGGAATGTCCAGCGTCGCCCCATCGACCACCTCGATGCGGATGACATTACCGATAGGGATGCGCGCCAGTGCGTCTGCCGTGCTGGTGGATTTGCTGGAGATACGCTCGCCATTGATCAGGAGATTTTCCTGCGCCTGGCCGAAGCCGCGACTGCCACCACCGCCACGGTCATCAACCTCGAAACCGGGAATCCGTTCGATCAGGTCGGCCGCGTTGCGCGGGGCAAAACGTTCGAATTCGGACGGGAAATAGACTTCGCGCGAAGTTGCGCCGCTGCCCTCGCGCTCGGCCTGTTGCGGAGGAGCGCTTTCGGATTCTTCGGCAAGCGCCGGAAATGCATACGAAAGAAGGACCGCAGCCACCGCCAGACGGGCGGCCTGCGGGCGGCGAATAGACACGCGAAACTCTCTCCAAATTGATTTTGTCCGGCGCGCTAGACGAGAATCGCTCGCAGGTAAAGCGAGACTATAGGCCAGCACCGACGATTCAGCGCCTTATTCGCTCCACGGTTCCCACGGCTGCAGACGCGCTTCGGGGACGTGCGCTGTTCGCGCACGCTCGTATGCTGCGCCCGCTTGCAGGATCGCATGATCGTCCCACTGCGCGCCAATGAAGGACAGGCCAACGGGCAGACCCTCCACGTGGCCCATCGGCACGGTCAGGTGCGGATAACCGGCAACGGCGGCGATGCTGCCGATGCCGATGCCGGGAACCCACTGGTCTCCCAGCACGAGATCGATGTTCCATGCAGGCCCCTCCGTCGGAGCGATCAGGAAAGCGACGTCGTTATCCGCCAGCAGCTTGTCGATCCCCTCTTCGCGCGAAAGGCGGCGAGAAGTCGCGAGCGCGGTCTCGTAGGCCTCGGCATCGGTGGTCTGCAGGGCCATGTCGAACAGTTCCTGTCCAAACCAGCGCAGTTCCTCGTCCGCGTGCTCGTTGTTGAAAGCGATCAGGCCTTCCAGAGAACGTGCGGGAATGTCGGCGGGCGAGCCTTGCAGATAGGTGTTTATGTCACGCTGGAATTCGTACAGCAGCACGGTGAACTCGGCCTCGCCCATCGCCTCGTTCGGTTCATAGGTCACCTCTACAAGTTCGGCCCCTGCGGCGCGCAGATCGGCCAGCGCCTGCTCCCACACGGCGCCCAGCGGGGCGAAGCCGCCGTAACGGTTCTGCACCACGCCGATTCGCACGCCGTCGAGCGATGCCCCGGCAAGCCCATCGGTAAAGTTGACGATATGCGCGTCAGCCTCAGCGGTTGCCGCGTCCAGCGGGTCGGAGCCTGCGATCGCCGTCAGCAACATGGCTGCATCGCGGACGCTGCGCGCCATTGGGCCGGCAGTATCCTGGCTCGCGCTGAGAGGAACCACGTGTGCGCGGCTGACCATTCCGACGGTGGGTTTGAACCCGACGAGGCCGTTCACGCTGGCAGGGCAGCTGATCGAACCGTCCGTCTCGGTGCCTATGGCCGCCCATGCGAAGCCCGCCGCCACCGAAGCGCCGCTGCCGCTGGAGGAGCCGCATGCGTTGCGGTCCGTCGCGTGCGGATTGCGCGTCTGCCCGCCAACGCCGCTCCACCCGCTGGTGGAACTGGTGCTGCGGAAGTTGGCCCATTCGGAAAGGTTGGTCTTGCCCAGCACGACGCCGCCGTTTTCGCGCAGGTTGGCGATCAGCGTGGCATCGCGGCCCGTAGCGTTGTCTGCCAGCGCGAGGCTGCCAGCCGTGGTCGGCCATTCACGCGTCTCGATATTGTCCTTCACCAGCACGGTGCGGCCCTGCAGCAGGGTTCCCGGCATTTCCGGCGCTTCAAGAGCGGAAGGATCGTAGACGATCAGCGAATTGAGCCGCTCGTCCAGCCGCAAGACCTCGCGTGCGGAGCGGCCCGTCCACGGATCGATGATCAGCGGCTGGCGGACCGTGTCGGACTGCTGGCTTTCGCTGGCACGGCCCGAGACGACCTGGACGCTTTCCCGCGGACTGGCCTCGGCAACGGTATCAGCCTGCGGAGTAACGCAGCCTGTAAGCATCAGCGATGTGGAAGCGAGAGCGAGCGGGAGGAGCTTTTTCATGGCCCCTCTTGTGCGACGCGCCCTCGCCTGACGCAATACCTCTAGAAGTCGCCCGACAAGCGGAAGCTGAAGATCGGCTGAACCGAGAGGTCCTGCGTCTCGCGGAACAGCAGCGGGCTGCGATCGCGATAGCCTTCGTAGACGTAGCGATCCTGCACCGCGCGCCCGTCCGTCAGGTTGAAGACCGAGAGAGTGGCCGTCATTCCGAACACGTCCTTATGCTCGATAAAGCCGTAGGTGTAGGTCGGCCCCTCGTAATTGAAGCCGCTTTCGCCGAGGCGATAGTAGGGCAGCGTGTGGTTGTATTCGAAGCCTACGCCCCAGGCCCAGTCGCTGCCGGGCACGTCGTGGCGCAGTTCGACATCCAGCTCGCGATCCTGATGGCCGCCGAAGCTGCGGCTCTCGCCTGTCAGCGGATCGGTGAGGTCGCTTTCCTCCAGTTGCAGCGTCACTTCCAGCTGCGCGCCGTTGAAGCCGATTGGTTCCAGCTGGAAAGTGCTGTTCCAGCGCAGCCCGAACAGCGTGGCGCTGTCGATATTGCCGCGCGTCTCCAAGCCGCCGGGAACGGGGATGAATTCGATGTAATCCTCGATCCACTGGCCGAAGATGCGCAGTTCGGTGCTGCCCCAGTCCCCAAGGTCCTTGGTCGCTTCCAGCTGAACCTGCGTCGTCTGCGAAGGCACGAGTTCGACGTTGCCCGCATTCTGCTGATTCTGGTTGAGCGATACGCTGGCGAGGAAATCGCCGAACGAAAGCTGCCCCACGCTGCGCGCGCCTTCCAGCGAGAGGTCGAGGCCGTCCTCTACCTGCCAGGCGAGGTTGACCGAACCCTTGGGCCGCCAGAAGCTGCGCGTGAGTCCGCCAGCCCCGCTCTGCGAAATGGTGGAGTATTCCCCGCCCGCGCCAATCTGGAGGGAAAGGTTGTCTGCCAGCGGACGGCTGTGGGTTAGGATCATCTCGTAGCGATCCTCCGTTACGCCGCCGGTGCCGTTGGGGAACGGTATTTGAACGAAGTCGCCAGAGGGATCGAGGTCGAACAGGCCCGAAGTCCGCTCCAGCCGGTTAAAGGCGGCTTCGGCGTCAAGCTGCCAGTCGCCGCCCAGCATGTCCCACGAATATTCGGCGCGCCCGATCCGCTCACCGCTTTCGGTGCGGGAGGTGAAGCGGCTGCCTGCATCGGCGCTGTCGTCCACGAAATCGAGAATGGAATCGGCGGTCGAGCGGTATCGGCTGTAACGCTCAAGCCCGATAAGTTTCAGCTGGCCGGGGCCGAGGCCGAACTGGATGTCTCCGCCGAACTCGTAGGCCCAGCCGCGACTGCGGTTCTCGAAATTGCGCTGGCGGTCCACGCCCGTCGTCAGGTCGCGGAACTGGTCCTCGCGAAACGTCTCGTAGTTTCGGCGATAATTGGCATTGGCGTTGATTACCGTGCCGCCGGGGCTGGTCCACTGCACCTGTCCCGAAGCGCGCGGAAAATCACCGATGAACTGCATCCGGATATCGCGCGTCTCCACGATGTTGCCGTCCGGATCGTAAATGAAGGCCTCGCCTCCACCAGCAGCCCCGCGACCCACGCCATTCGCAAGCGCGACGGTCCATTCCAGCGTCTCGCTCGATCCGCTCAGTGAGATTTCGCCGCCGATGTAGCTTGGCTCTGCGTATTTCGGGCGGAAGTTTGCGCGGTAGGTGAAGCGGCCACTAATCTCGCCGGGGCGAGTGATGACATTGGCCACCTGACCGGAAAGACCGGCAATGCCCAGCGTCGCGCCATCGACGATCTCGATGCGCTCGACCCGCTCCTTGGTGATGCGGCTAAGCTGGGTGGACACACCTTCCGACTTGTTGGTGATACGCTCGCCGTCGATCAGCACGTTCGCGCTGGCCTGCCCCAGCCCGCGCGCGCCGTCTTCTCCGCGAATGGTGAAGCCGGGCACTTCCTCCAACATGTCGAGCGCATTGCGGGGGGCGAAGCGTTCAAAATCGGCAGGCGAGAACACGCGTTTGCCGCTTGTGGTCTCTGCTGCATCGGGAGCTGAAGCCAGGGGTTCGCCGTCGCTATCTTCAGACAGGTTCGCCGCCCGTTCCGTAGCCGCGTTCTGCGCATGGGCGGGCCACGCCGCGGCGAGCAGCGCAATCACGGCCGCGCCTTGCAAAAATCCCCTCAAAATCAGTCCTCTCTCACAACCACATTTGTAATTGTTGGTGGTTACAGAGGAAACTGATCGAACCTGCGCGCCAACATCGACCAGCTACGATTTCGAGCCGATCAATCGACAAACGGCATTTTCACACCGATCAACGGAATCTGAAGGTTGCGCCGTCATGCCCCTTGAACACGCGGGGCCGAAAGGCGACATAGGCTCTTAGCGATCAGACTAATGGCGCAACCAGATAAGAGGACCACGCATGTTCGACCTGTTCGGCGACAACAAAGACCGTTTCACCACCGACCCCGTAACCGGCGCCCTGGTGCCCGTCGTCGTCGAATCGACCAGCCGCGGCGAACGCAGCTTCGACATCTTCAGCCGCCTGCTGCGCGAGCGTATTGTTTTCGTCACCGGCCAGGTGGAAGACAACATGGCCTCACTGATCGTGGCCCAGCTGCTGTTCCTCGAATCCGAGAACTCGCAGGACATCTCGATGTACATCAACTCGCCCGGCGGCGTGGTGACGGCCGGCATGGCGATCCACGACACCATGCAGTACATCAAGCCTAAGGTGCGCACCGTCGTGGTCGGCCAGGCCGCCTCGATGGGTTCGTTCCTGCTGGCAGCCGGTGAACCCGGCATGCGCGTGGCCCTGCCCAACGCCCGCATCATGGTGCACCAGCCCAGCGGCGGTGCACGCGGCATGGCATCCGACATCGAGATCCAGGCCCGCGAAATCCTGCGCATCCGCGAACGGATGAACAATCTCTACGTGGAATATACCGGCCAGAGCCTCTCTGACATCGAGAAGGCAATGGACCGCGACACCTTCCTCGAAGCCGAGGAAGCCAAGAAGTTCGGTATCGTGGATGCCGTGTTCGCCCACCGCCCCAAGGACGACGACGCCGAAGCCACCGGCTCGGGCGGAGCGCCCGAATAAGCCGGCCAGGCGACCAGGCTGTGGCTCGCATGCGCGTTAACCACCTGCATGCGAGTTGTAGCATTTTGGCAACCCTGAACCTTCAGGCTGGCGCAAGCCGTGGATGATAGGGTTTCATTTGATTGATATTCATCGTGCCTGCCCTAGATTGGTAGGCCGACTCCCGCGCTCGCGCCCTTGCTACGGCAAAGAACGGGGCGCATAGGAAGAAAGTTATGACCAAGTTGAGCGGAACCGACAGCAAAAGCACCCTCTACTGCAGCTTCTGCGGCAAGAGCCAGCACGAGGTTCGCAAACTGATTGCAGGCCCCACGGTCTTCATCTGCGACGAGTGCGTTGAACTGTGCAACGACATCATCCGCGAAGAGGCCAAGAGCGGCCTTGGCGGTCGCAAGGATGGCGGCGTTCCTGCCCCCATCGAGATCTGCGACACGCTGAACGATTACGTGATCGGCCAGGACCGCGCCAAGCGCGTCCTCTCCGTGGCCGTGCACAACCACTACAAGCGTCTCAAGCACTCCGGCAAAGGCAACGATGTTGAACTGGCAAAGTCCAACATCCTGCTCGTCGGCCCCACCGGCAGCGGCAAGACGCTGCTGGCGCAGACGCTGGCGCGCACCTTCGACGTACCTTTCACCATGGCCGACGCCACTACGCTGACCGAAGCAGGTTACGTGGGCGAGGACGTGGAGAACATCATTCTCAAGCTGCTGCAGGCTTCCGACTACAACGTCGAGAAGGCCCAGCACGGCATCGTCTACATCGACGAGATCGACAAGATCACCCGCAAGGCGGAAAACCCCTCCATCACCCGCGACGTGTCGGGCGAAGGCGTGCAGCAGGCACTGCTGAAGCTGATGGAAGGCACCACCGCCAGCGTGCCGCCGCAGGGCGGCCGCAAGCACCCGCAGCAGGAATTCCTGCAGGTCGACACCACCAACATCCTTTTCATCGTGGGCGGCGCCTTTGCCGGCCTTGAAAAGATCATCGGTGACCGCCTGCAGAAGCGCTCCATCGGCTTCGGTGCCAATGTTGAAGACCCGAGCAAGGCCCGCATCGGCGAAATGCTGGAGAAGTGCGAACCGGAAGACCTGCTGAAGTTCGGCCTGATCCCCGAATTCGTCGGCCGTCTTCCCGTCATCGCCACGCTGCACGATCTGGATGCAGATGCGCTGGTGACGATCCTGAAGGAGCCGAAGAACGCACTGGTGAAGCAGTATCACAAGCTCTTCGAACTCGAAGACGTGGAACTGACCTTCACCGACGAGGCGCTGGAAGCGATCGCCAAGAAGGCGATCAAGCGCAAGACCGGCGCGCGCGGCCTGCGCTCGATCGTCGAGGGCCTGCTGCTCGATACCATGTTCGATCTGCCGAGCATGGACAACGTTTCCGAAGTCGTGGTGGATGCCGATGTGGTGGAGGGCCGCAAGGAACCCGTCCGCGTGCTCGCCAACGACAACGGCAAAGGCAAGAAGGAAGCGGCAGCGTAATCGCCTGCCGCATCCAGCCTCCCACCCGGTTCTCACCTCTTCCGGAAAATCACGGGCAGTCCTTTCGGGCTGCCCTTCCGCGCGCCTGACGACCCGGGCGTGCCTGACCTCCCCTGCACGGCGCAGGGGCAACCCCCACAAGGAGTTATACTATGCCGACCAATTCCGAACTCGCCGCCAAGATGCTGCGCGACGCTTCCATGTTCTTCCGTCAGGTGGGTGAGCAGAACCCGCCCGTGGCCGACCAGATGAACCAGAACGCCGCCGTCTACGAACAGGTGGCCCAGCTGGTCGAAACCGATCCCACCGGCGAAGTGCCGACGCAGGATCCGGGCGAGCAGCCCGCAGAATAATTTCTGGCAAATTCCCGCCGGTCGGGGCAGATGGTTTCAATGAAAACCATCGGCCTCATCGGCGGGATGAGCTGGGAAAGCTCTGCCCTCTACTACGCCGCGATCAACCGCAGCATCCGCGATGCGCTTGGCGGCATCCATTCCGCCAATATCACCATGCACAGCTTCGACTTCGCAGAGATCGCCGCCTTGCAGACGGCCGGTGACTGGGACGCGCTGGGCGCCACGCTGGCCGACGCTGCAAAGCGCCTCGAAGCCGCAGGTGCGGACATGCTGCTGGTCTGCACAAACACCATGCACAAGCTGGCACCCGAGATCGAGGCAGCGACCTCGATCCCCCTCCTCCACATTGCCGATCCGTTGGGCAGCGCCATTCGCGATGCCGGGTTCACCCGCGCAGGTCTGCTTGGCACGGCCTTCACGATGGAACAGGACTTCCTGAAGAACAGATTGGCGCAGAAGCACGGCATCACCTGCCTCGTGCCGGACGACGGCGGCCGCGCCGAAGTGCACCGGGTCATCTACGAAGAACTGGTGGCAGGCGAAGTGCGCGAGGAAAGCCGGGCGCGCTACGGCGAGATCGTCGACCAGCTGCGTGCCGAAGGCGCGGAGTGCATCATCCTCGGCTGCACTGAAATCGTCATGCTGCTGCGGCAGGAGGACAGCTCGCTGCCATTGTTCGATACGACGGCGCTGCACGCCTCTGCTGCGGTAAAAGCCGCGCTGGCCTAGCCTTCCCCCGCCTTGCGGCGCTCGCCCAGCACGCGCAATCGTTCGAGGCTTTCAGGCGGCAACACTTCCCGCGCGTCGTAGTACTTCGGAAACCTTGGTATTTCCTCAGAGAAGCAGACCCACGGCATCGCTTCTTCGGTGAAGATCGTCACATTCGGCTTCACGCTGGCCGGATTGTCCAGCGAACCCACCCTGATCGCGGTCATCAATCGGCCAAGGCGACCGTAATAGCTGAACAGCGCGGTACCGCATTCCTCGCAGCGAGCGATCGTGTGCGGCGCGCCACTGCCGCCGGGCACGGCGAATTCGTGCAAGGTGCCTAACAGCAATTCGACTCTGTCGCTTTCCCAGAAGGCATTGACCACACTGGTCGATCCGGTCTGCTGCTGGCACTGGCGGCAATGGCAGTTGTGAACCATCATCGGCTCGGCACTGGCCCTGTATCGCGCCTTCCCACATGCGCATCCGCCTTCGCGGACTATTTCGTCATTCACCCGCAATCCTCCCCGCAATCGTCGAAGGTCGTTTCGACTTGCAGGGTAACATGGCCGATCGCGTGGTGATGTTCCAGTTCATGCGATGCTTCGCGGAGGAAGGCGTCCCCCGGATGGCCGCCGGGCATTACGAGATGGGCGGTCAGCGCCGTCTCGGTCGTGCTCATCGGCCAGATGTGAAGGTCGTGGACGGCTTCCACACCCGGCAGATCGCCAAGGAACTTGCGCACCTTGCCATCGTCCACGCCATCGGGAACCGCAAGGAGGCCCATCTTCACACTGTCCTTCAATAGACCCCAGGTGCCCCAGCCGATCACGGCGACGATCACAAGGCTGACGATAGGGTCGATCACGACAAGGTCAGTCAGCAGGATTGCCACACCTGCGATCACGACACCTGCGCTCACCAGCGCGTCTGCTGCCATGTGGAGGAAGGCTCCGCGAATGTTCAGGTCGTGCTTGCGGCCGCGCATGAACAGCAATGCTGTGGCGGTATTGATGACGATGCCGACGCCCGCCACCCAGACCATGGTCATGCCCTGTGGCTCCACCGGCTCGAAAAAGCGGTGCACCGTCTCGAACAGGATCGCGCCGATGGCCACCAGCAGCAGCATGGCATTGGCGAACGCGGCAAGGATAGTGGAGCTTTTCAGGCCATAGGTGAAGCGTGCCGAGGGCGGCTTCTTGGCCGCGATGCTGGCCCCCCAGGCGATTACCAGGCCAAGGACATCGGACAGGTTGTGCCCGGCATCGGCCACCAGGGCCATGGAGCCGGATATGAAGCCGAAAACCGCCTCGACAATGACGAAGCCGGTGTTGAGCACGATGCCGATGGCAAAGGCGCTGCCGAAATCTGCAGGCGCGTGGGAATGGCCATGGCCGTGTCCATGATCGTGCCCGTGATGGCTGTGAGAGTGGCCCAAGCGCGTTCCCTGTTATGCTCTTGATCGTTGCGGCGACTGTAACTCGCCGCCAGACCAAAGCAAGTTTAGTTGTTCAAAAACAATGTGTTATGAAATATCATGAGAACGATACTATATCACATAACATGAAACGCAAGTGCTTGAATTGGTTGGCACGATGCTGTCAGTCGTAGACGCAGGCGTCCAGACCGTCGCGACGAACCACGCCGATCCGCGCCTCGATGGTATTGCCATATCGGGCTGTAAAGCCGCCCGGATTCACAGCTTCGCGTGTCTTTGGAGATGGCAGGACGGCAGCGATGCGGCTTGCTTCGTCAGCCGAAAGGCGCGCGGCGGAATGGCCGAAATACCGCTGCGCCCCGCTTTCCACGCCGTAAGTGCCCAGCCCCGTTTCCGCCACGTTGAGATAGACTTCCATGATCCGCCGCTTGGTCCACAGCGTCTCGATCAGCACGGTGAAGTAGGCTTCCAGTCCTTTGCGGAACCAGCCCCCGCCCTGCCACAGGAACACGTTCTTGGCAGTCTGCTGGCTGATCGTGGAAGCCCCTCGCTCCCGCTCGCCCCGCGCCCGCTCTTCCAGCGCCTGCTCGATAGCTTCTCGGTCGAAGCCGCTGTGCTCGCAGAACTTGCCGTCCTCGGCAGCGATCACGGCGCCCACCATGTTGCGATCGATCCGGCTCAGCGGTTCCCAGTCACGGGTTACGCTGCGCTCGTCCATCAGCATGGTGGCGGTGTAGGTGACAGGGACGAAGCGCAGCACCAGCACCAGCGAAACGCTGATGATGACGAACCACAGCAGGGCCTTGGCGACCCACCAGAAAATGCGGGTGATCATGAAGGCCTATCTAGAGTGGTTGAAGGCCTTTCGCCACTCCCCGCTTGCCGGATGGATGCGCCTCTGATTGATTGCGCGCTTCTCGATAACAGGGGTTCGCCAATGCCATTTCGTCCTGCCTTCCGTCTTGCCATGCTTGCCAGCGCCGCGTGCGCCCTTTCTGCCACGCCAGCGCATGCGCAATCCGAAACGCCGGGCGTCGCAGAGGCGGTGGAGCAATATTACGACCGGCATCTCGACGACCTGTTCGCGTGGTTCCACCAGAATCCTGAACTCTCGTTCCTCGAAACGCAGACGGCCGCGCGAATGGCCGCAGAGCTTCGCGCCGCCGGGCTGGACGTTACCGAAGGTGTCGGCGGCACTGGTGTCGTCGGCATGGCGCGCAATGGCGAAGGTCCGCTGATCCTGCTGCGCGCTGACATGGACGGCCTGCCCGTCGATGAGCGGACCGGCCTCGACTATGCGTCCGAGGCCACGCAAGTGGGCCAGGACGGCGTGGAGTATCCGGTGATGCATGCCTGCGGGCACGACGTTCATATCACCTCGATGGTCGGCACGGCCCATCAGCTTATGGCCATGCGTGACCAGTGGAGCGGGACGCTGATGTTCATCGTGCAACCCGCCGAGGAACGCATCGGCGGGGCGAAGGCCATGCTGGAGGACGGCCTCTACGATCGCTTCGGCACGCCCGACTACGCTCTCGCCTTCCACGTCTCCGCGGACGATCCCACCGGCATCATTCGCGGGGCAGGCGGAATCTATGCCTCCAGTTCTGATTCGGTGAACCTGTACGTTCCCGGCGTCGGCGCGCATGGCGCATCGCCGCACCAGGGGCGGGACCCGATCTACATCGCCTCGCAGATCGTCGTCGGCCTGCAGAGCATCGTCAGCCGCGAGACCAACCCGCTCACTCCCGCCGTGGTGACTGTCGGCGCGTTCCATGCCGGTAATAAGCACAACATCATCAGCGAGGGGGCAGACCTGCAATTGACCGTGCGCTCCAACGATGAGGAAACGCGCGCCGCCACGCTCGCCGCCATAGAGCGGATCGCGACCAATATAGGCCGCGCACACGGGTTGGCAGAAGACAACCTGCCGGTGATGGAAGTGGTCGAGGGGACAGGCGTCACATACAACGATCCGGAACTGGCCGAACGGCTGAACGCCGTCATGGTCTCCAGTTTCGGAGAAGAGGCGTTCGTGCCGCACGAACAGGATGGAATGAGTGCGGAGGACTTCGCAGAATTCGTTTCCGAGGAATACGGCGTGCCGGGATACTATTTCGCTATCGGCGGGACGCCGCCGGAGGCACTTGCCGCTGCCGAAGCTGGCGGACCGCCCGTGGCATCGCACCACTCCCCCATGTTCAAGATCGCCCCGCGCGAATCGGTAACGCTGGGCACCCGCGCCATGGTCGCTGCCGTGCTGGATCTGGCACCCGCGCGTTAGGACAAACGAAAAGGGCCGGACGTTTCCGCCCGGCCCCTTTTACCGTTCGATAGTTCGAAGCTTACGCTGCCTGCGGCATCAGCCGTTCACCGGCGATACGCTGCATCGCCTTCTGCAGCTTTTCGAAAGCGCGAACCTCGATCTGGCGGATACGTTCGCGGCTGACGTCGTAGACCTGCGACAGCTCTTCCAGCGTCTGCGGGTTTTCCGTCAGGCGGCGCTCGGTCAGGATGTGCTGCTCACGCTCGTTGAGCGCGCCCATCGCTTCCACCAGCATTTCGCGGCGAACGTCGGCTTCCTCGGCATCGGCAACGATGGTGTCCTGCAGCGGACGATCATCCGTCAGCCAGTCCATCCATTCGCCCGAGCCTTCCTCACCATTGCGCATCGGCGTATTGAGCGAGCCGTCGCCACCCATCATCATCCGGCGGTTCATGTTGACCACTTCCTGCTCCGGAACGCCCAGATCGGTTGCGATCTTGGTCACGTCTTCGGGCGACAGGTCGGAGTCTTCATAAGCCTCCAACTGCTTCTTCATCCGGCGAAGATTGAAGAACAGCTTCTTCTGCGCGGCAGTGGTACCCATCTTCACGAGGCTCCACGAGCGCAGGATGAATTCCTGGATGCTCGCCTTGATCCACCACATGGCATAGGTGGCGAGGCGGAAGCCGCGATCGGGTTCGAATTTCTTGACGCCCTGCATCAGGCCCACGTTGCCTTCGGAAATGAGATCCGAGACCGGCAGGCCATAGCCGCGGTAGCCCATGGCGATCTTCGCCACGAGTCGCAGATGGCTCTGCACCAACTGGGCAGCTGCATCGGGGTCTTCGTGTTCCTCGTAACGCTTCGCGAGCATGTATTCCTGCTCCGGCGTCAGCACGGGGAACTTCTTGATTTCCGACAGGTAACGGTTGAGCCCCTGCTCACCGCCCAATGCCGGAACTGTAGGTCGATTGTTACTCACGTTAGTCCCAAACCTTTCTTTTGCGTCGACCACTCGTTTCAGGCCCCTGATGGGCACCTGGGATTGGCGGTCACATTGGGTGCAACTCTCTTATAGCGCACCACGGGTCGATATAGGGTGCATTTCATCGATTGGAATGACCAGTTTCGTCGATCAGTTCCCGCATATCGGGTGGTAATTCGCTGGAAAACGACAAGCGGTTACCCGTGACGGGATGAATGAAGCCGAGTCGCGCGGCATGGAGTGCCTGGCGATTGAAATCCAAGGCCTTGATAATCGGCCTGATCGCGGCTGGAGTGCGTCCGTACACAGGGTCTCCTATTAGCGCATGACCGATTGACGCAAGGTGAATCCGAACCTGGTGAGTCCGCCCCGTTTCCAGCCTGCATTCGATCAGGGCGCAGTGATCCAGCCTCTCCAGCGTCTTGAAATGCGTGACGGCATGCTTTCCGCGCGTCGAATCGTCGGGAAGCACTGCCATTTTCTTGCGATCACGGTCGCTGCGTCCGAGTCGCGCGTTCACCGTGCCTGAAGCCGGGTTCGGATGGCCGCCGCAAACTGCCAGATAGGCGCGTTCCAGCGAGTGATCCGCGAATTGCTTTGCCAGTCCCTCGTGCGCTGCATCGGACTTCGCGACCACCAGCAGGCCGGATGTGTCCTTGTCGATCCGGTGGACGATGCCGGGACGCGCCACGCCGCCGATGCCCGAGAGCTGGCCCTTGCAGTGATGCAGCAGAGCATTGACCAGCGTGCCGTCCGGATTGCCCGCAGCGGGGTGCACGACCATTCCCGCAGGCTTGTCGACCACGATCAGGTGCTCGTCCTCATAGACGACCGTGATGGGGATATCCTGTGGAATAGCCTGTGGATCACTTGGGGGTGGCAAGTGGATAAGAAAGCTCGAGTCAACTTGAACTTTGGTGCTGGCGCTCTTGGCTACCTGCCCGTCCAGTTCCACTTTTCCTTCGGCAATCAATGCCTTCACCCGCTCACGCGATAAATCGGTAGCGTCGGCCAGCGCCTTGTCGAGCCGACCGGGCGCGGCGATGGTGCCGCGAAGGGTTTCGGTGCCTGATTTCGAACCGGACATGCTAGGGCAATGGGCAATGGAACTCGCGGTGACAAGAGAGGTGATCGAATTGCTTCGCGCCGAGGGAAACCACGCTCACCCGCAGGAGTGCTGCGGAATACTTCTGGGCGACAGGAATGCGATCGTCACTGCCCTGCCCGCGCGAAACGTTCATCCGGAAGCGCAAACCCATTTCGAGATCGACCCGCAGGCCCTGATCGAAGCGCACCGCGCCGCGCGTTCCGGCGGCCTGCAGGTCCTGGGCTATTACCATTCGCACCCTGCAGGCCCGCCGCATCCTTCCGCAACGGACCGCGCCGAGGCCGCGCATGACGGTATGGTCTGGGCTATCGTATGCGCCGATGCGATTGGCTGGTGGCGCGATACGCCAGACGGTTTTACGGCGCTTCCCTACCCGTCAATCAGCGCCTAGATACAGCCACATGCACCGACCAGTCCTGCCCTTCGCCACTCTTTTTGACGCGCGCGGGTGGCAGGGAGGATTTTTTGCCCTAGGACTGTGTTCCAGGTGTTCCACATTAATGCCAGACCAAGGCCACGAAACGAACAAATGACTTCACCTCTCGATCTTGCTTCCCTGCTGTGTTCACGCCTTTGCCACGACATGCTCAGCCCCGTCGGCGCGCTGAATAACGGGCTGGAGCTGATGGCGGACGAGAAGGATCCGGCCATGCGCCAGCGCTGCCTCGAACTGCTGGAGCAGAGCGCGCGCGTTTCGGCCAACAAGCTCAAGTTCTTCCGCCTCGCCTACGGCGCGGCCGGTGGTTTTGGCGAGCAGGTGCCGGTTGAGGAAGCGCATGAGCTGCTGATCGCGCTGACTGCCGCAGACGAGCGCCTGACGCTCGACTGGGCAATGGCGGAATCGACCCTGCCCAAGCCCGCGATCAAGGTGCTCTTGAACCTTGCCGCCATGGGCCTCGATTCGCTGGTGCGCGGCGGCACGCTCGCCGTGGGTGCGGAACGCAACAACGGCCAGACGGAGATTGCCATTCGCGCCAGCGGCCCGCGCGTCGCCTTCGATGCCAACATCGGCAAGGCGCTGGACGGTTCGCTCGCCGAAGACGAGCTTTCGGGACGCACTGCCCCTGCCCACCTTATCCGCCTGATCGTGAAGCGGGACGGCGGCGCGGTGCAGTATCACCACGGCGAAGACGCTCTGGTGCTGGGTGCCATGCTGCCCGAGCCGGAGGGCATGATCGGTTGACCGACGCGCTCGTCCATCGGGAGCTGCCCTCGCCCAATTTCAACGAGCGAAAGCTGCCGATCTCGATGGTCGTGCTGCATTATACCGAGATGAAGCCTGTTCAGACCGCGCTGGATCGCATGTGCGACCCGAAAGCCGAGGTCTCCGCGCACTACTGCATCACCGAGGAAGGAGAAGTCATCCGCCTTGTCGACGAAGACAAGCGCGCCTGGCACGCAGGACTTTCCTACTGGCGCGGGCACAAGGATGTGAACTCCGCCAGCATCGGCATCGAACTGGACCATCCCGGCCACGACCTGGGCTATCGCAATTTCGCCGATGCGCAGATCGAGGCGCTGGTGCCGCTGCTGCACCGGATCATGAAGGAATACGACATTCCGCGCGCCAACGTGGTCGCGCATTCGGACATTGCCCCTGCGCGGAAGATGGACCCGGGCGAACTCTTCCCGTGGGAGAGATTGGCGGAATACGGTCTGTGCCTGCCGCGCCCACAGAAACTCTCCGCCGATCCGGTGTTCGACAACGATGCCAGCTTCTACCTCGCGCTGGAGCGGTTCGGATACGACATCACCGATGGGCACAAGGCGGTGGAAGCCTTCCAGCGCCGCTGGCGGCCCGAATTGATCGACGGACAGATCGACGGTGAAGTGCGCGCGATCCTGTTCCAGCTGCTGCTCGACCGTGACCGCGGCCACACGCGCTGAGCTTTCCTACGCCAAATTGATGCAGGACAAGGTGCAGAGCGCCGCCCGGCGGCAATGGCGGATCTGCAACTGCACAAAGGACAAGCCGCGATCATGGCAACGAAATTCAAGGACTGGCCCGGCATGGCAAAGGGCCTGCTCCCCGCAATCAAGAACCTGCACGTCGGGCAGGCCGATGTAATGAAAGCCTTTCGCGAAATGGGCGCTGCCGCCCACGGCGAAGGCGCGCTTGATGCAAAGACCAAGGAACTGCTGGCCGTGGCGATCTCGGTCGCGATCCGCTGCGACCCGTGCGTGACCTACCATGTCGAGGGCGCGCGCAAGAAAGGCGCGACGCGGGAGGAAATTGCAGAGACGCTGGGGCTCGCGGTCTACATGGGCGCAGGCCCCAGCGCGATGTACGCAGCCCAGGCGCTGGAAGCTTACGACCAGCACTGCGAAAGCGCCGAAGGCTAATCGGGCTTCCCACCTGCAAAACCTAGCCCTATATGCGCTTTCGCCGGGGAGCCGGGCAGCCGCGAGACCTTAGGGTTTCGAGGAAAGTCCGGGCTCCGCGAAACAAGGGTGGCGGGTAACGCCCGCCGCGGGCAACCGCAGGGAAAGTGCCACAGAGAGTATACCGCCGATGGCGCCTAAAGCGCACAGGCAAGGGTGAAAGGGTGCGGCAAGAGCGCACCGGGGGGCCGGTAACGGTTCCCGTCATGGCAAACCCCACCCGGAGCAAGACCGCATAGGGGTCTCGCGCCCAGCAATGGGCAGGAGTGTTTCGCTCCGAGAGACCCGGGTTGGTTGCTGGAGCGCACGGAGCAATCCGTCGCCTAGATGAATGGCTGCCCCGGCCGATACGGTCCCGAATGGGATACCGTCGGCAGGACAGAACCCGGCTTACAGGCTCCCCGGCACCTCTATATGCCTGACTACTCGTTGACGACGGAAATGCCGTTTTCGCCATCATCGATGGCGGTCATGTAACGGCGGCTGTCACCTTCCAGAACAATTGCCGTCAGTCGGCCGCTGCAATAGGCGCCGGTATCCACGCCGATACGATTGCCCTGGTCCTCAGGCGCCTCGCTAATGGTGTGGCCGTGAACGATCACCCCGTCGTGCGCCTCGCGGTGACTGAGGAACGGTTCGCGAATCCAGCGCAACTTCGAGATGGACTGTTCTTCCAGAGGCAAGCCGGGTTCGATACCTGCATGAACGAAAATATAGTCCCCGATGGTGATGATGTTCTCGAAGCCTGCAATGAAATCGAGATCGGCCTGCGGGACAAGTTTGGCCATCAGTTCCTGCAGTTCCTCGATCGAGGCGCGCGAATATTCGCGCTTGTCGACACCGTAGCTCAGCAGGGTCTCGCGCCCACCGTGACGAAGGAAATGGCGCATCATGTCGACATTGTCGAAACTGCGCAGGAACATTTCCTCGTGATTGCCTGCAAGGATGCGCACGTTGCGAAACTTCTGCCACTCGCGAGCCAGCGCCAGGACGTTCACGCTGTCCGGCCCCCGATCGACGAGGTCGCCGAGCAGGACAACGGTCGTCGTCGCCGGCCCCTTCTCGCGATTATCGATCTCGATGGCTTCGATCAGGGCAATGAACAGATCGCTGCGACCGTGAATGTCGCCGACAGCATACACTCGTTCCCCAGCGGGTACGCTGGCCTCGATACGCGGGAGTTCCGGCTCCGCCTTCTTTGATCGAAAAAACTGAAACATGCTCAACCTGTGTTGCTCACATAGTGATAACGCGCAAAGGCGCAATCAGGGGTGTGCGGCAAACTACATTGTTCCGAATACCTGTCGCAGTGCTGAATGTGATGCCAAAATCACACACCTTAGAGTCACAAAAGACACGGCGCGCAATTTTTCTTGTGCAACGCACAATTGCTATGCAAGATAGCACTGCTTTCGCGGCGAATTGGCGCATTAAAAAGATGCCGACACGCGAATGGCGCAGGTGGGACGAAGCATTAGTTCACCACAAGCAATTGAGGAAATTGCCCATGCTTACGTCCGTCCGCAGCATTACTGCTGCTTCTGTTTTTGCACTTTCCGCTGCATTCGCAGCCCCTGCCATGGCGCAGGATGAAGGCATCGGTGTCGAAGTTTCGGCAAACGTTGCCATGGTCAGCGAATACCGCTTCCGCGGTGTCGACCTCTCCGGTGGCGAATTCGCCATTCAGGGCGGCGTCGATGTTGGCCTGCCCGCCGGTTTCTACGTCGGCACCTGGGCCTCGTCGCTTGACGAGCAGACTGTCGGCTACGGCAGCACCGAACTCGACATCTATGGTGGCTGGGCCGGTGAATTCGGCAACATCTCCACCGATGTTGGTGTGATCGTCTACATTTATCCCGATGCCGGTGCTGGCGACTTCGACTACGTCGAATTCTACGGCTCGGTTGGCGTCGGCCTCGGCCCGGCCGATGTCAGCGTTGGCATCGCCTATGCGCCTGACCAGGATTCGCTGGGCGGCACCGACAACTTCTACATCTACGCCGATGCCGGCGTCGGCATTCCCGAAACGCCGATCAGCCTTTCGGCCCACGTCGGCTACACCGATGGCTTCCTGACCTTCACCAACGATAGCGAAGCTATCGACTGGTCGCTGGGCGCAGCTGTCGCCATCCCCGGCACTCCGCTGGAACTGGGCGTGGCCTACGTCGGCGTCGAAGGCGACGCTCTGATCGATCCGGCTGGCACCTTCACGGACGACGCCGTGGTCTTCACGCTGTCGGCCAGCATCTAACAGTCAATCGCGTAAAGCGAGGAACGGGAGAGCCCGTACCGGCAACGGTGCGGGCCCTTTCGCTTGTGCTCGATCAGTCGAGCATGAAGTCGACCGTGGTCACCACCCGCACCTTCTTGAACGGAGAATCGGCAGCACCCCAGCCGCTTTCATCCCCATCGCGCGCTGTGATCGAGAAGTAGCCCTGCGTTGCACGGCGGATCGATCCGACGCCCGCACCGGAATCTTCCGCGAACTGCTCCGCTGCGGCGCGCGCATCCTGCGTTGCCTCGGCCACCATCTCCGGCTTGATCGCGTTGAGCCCCGTGAATGTGAAGCTCATGTTGGAGCTTTGCAGAAGCACGCCCCGACGCACCAGGTCCGACTCGCGCCGAACAGCCTGCTGCGCGCGTTCGATGTCCTCGGTCCTCAGGCTCATGCGCTGATTTACGGTAAAACGGGTGATGCCATCATCGGGCGTGTAGCTTGAGGCATTGACCGATACCGCCTGCAATGCGTCTTCGGGAAAACCCTGCGCCTCGAAGAACTCGCGAAGCTGCTGCGTATCGCGGTCAACACTCACCTGCGCGGCCGCGAGATTGCTGGCAGTGGAGGAATAAGACAGCGTCCAGACGGCAAGATCCGCCACCACGTCGCGCTCGGCCAGCCCGCGAACGGTCACCGTGCGATCGGCCATCTTGGCGCGCACGAGTCCGTCACCGGTCATGAAACCGCCGACGCCCAGACCGACAGCGAGAATCGCGGAAGCGAGCACCAGCGGCTTTTTCCAGAATGCAGTGGCTTGGGCTGGGGCAGTGTCGTCGCTATATTCGGTCATGGCAGCTCTCCGGGTTCGTGTGTGATGATGTCACCTACCTTTTGAGCGATGAACCGTGTTTGAATAGCGATGAATGGAGTTTCCAACCGATGGTCCACTACCTCCACACCATGATCCGTGTGACCGATGCCGATGCCACCCTCGATTTCTTCAAGCTGCTCGGGCTGGAGGAAGTGCGCCGCAAGGACGTGCCGCAGGGCCGCTTCACGCTGATCTTCCTCGCCGCTCCGGGGCAGGAGGACGTGGCCGAACTGGAGCTCACCTATAACTGGCCGCCCGAAGACGGCAGCGCGCCCGAACAGTACGACGGCGGCCGCAATTTCGGCCACCTCGCCTACCGCGTGGAGAATATCTACGAGACCTGCCAGAAGCTTATGGACGCTGGCGTCACCATCAATCGCCCGCCGCGCGACGGGCACATGGCCTTCGTCCGCTCGCCCGATGGTATCAGTGTCGAACTGCTGCAGGACGGCCATCTGGAGCCGCAGGAGCCATGGGCCAGCATGGAAAACACCGGGACCTGGTAGAGGAGGCCTGCTGATGGCCGGCGAACAACTGACTGTCGAAACGACCGTACGCGCCATCGCGCAACAGGCGTGGGATGCTTATACCAGCGCCGAGCACATCACGCAGTGGAACTTCGCCTCGGACGACTGGCACTGCCCGTCCGCCGATGTCGACCTTCGCGTTGGCGGCAGGCACAATGCACGGATGGAAGCGAAGGACGGCACCCGCACCACCTTCAAGAAGGTCGAGAATGGCACCCTCGTTACGACCAGCTTCGATCCCGATAGCGAGGCACCGCTCGATATGCAGCAGGCCGGATGGCAGTCGATCATCGACAATTATCGGGCCCACGTTGAGCGGATTACCGAGCGCTGACATGCCTTCGCCCTTGCTATTCTGCCCGGCTGACGCCACCTGCGCGCGATGAAAACGCGTAGGCTCCCCCAGGTGGTCATCATCGGCCGCCCCAATGTCGGCAAGTCGACCCTGTTCAACAGGCTGGTCGGAAAGCGTCTGGCGCTGGTCGATGACCAGCCCGGCGTAACGCGCGACCGGCGTCTTGGCCTTGCCGGTCTTTCGGGGCTGGAGTTCGAGGCTGTCGACACCGCAGGCTGGGAAGACGAGGACGCACAGTCCCTGCCCGGCCGCATGCTCGCGCAGACGCAGGTTTCGCTGAAAGGCGCCGATGCCGCGCTGTTCGTGATCGACGCTCGCCGCGGCCTTACGCCGCTGGACGAGGAAATCGGTCGCTGGCTCCGGCAGCAGGAAGTGCCGGTCGTGCTGATCGCCAACAAGTCCGAAGGCAATGCAGGCGAAGCTGGCATCTTAGAGGCCTATTCGCTGGGCCTGGGCGAACCCATCCCCGTCAGCGCCGAACACGGCGAAGGCGTTGCCGAGCTTTACTCCGCGCTCATTCCGCTGATCGGCGACAAGGCCGAGCAAATGCAGCTGGAGGAAGAAGCCGAGGCCGCCATCGCCGCTGACAAGGCGCGTGCCATGGCCGAAGACGGCGAGGAACTGGAAGAGGCCGATCCTACCGCGCCGCTCAGCCTTGCCATCGTCGGTCGCCCGAACGCGGGCAAGTCCACGCTGGTCAACCGCCTGCTGGGCGAAGATCGCCTGCTGACCGGGCCGGAGGCGGGCATCACGCGTGATTCCATCGCTGTCGACTGGGAATGGACCGATCCCAAGACCGGCGAGGAACGCATCATCAAGCTGATCGACACCGCCGGCATGCGCAAACGCGCCAAGGTGGTCGACAAGCTGGAGAAGCTGTCTGTCGCCGATGGCCTGCGCGCTGTCGACTATGCCGAAGTCGTCGTGCTGCTGCTGGATGCGACGCGCGGCCTCGAAGTGCAGGACCTGAAGATCGCCAACAAGGTGCTCGAGGAAGGTCGTGCGCTGATGGTGGCGATCAACAAGTGGGACATCGCCGAAGACCCCAGCGCACTATTCAACGGCATCCGCGGCGCGCTGGAGGAAGGCCTGTCACAGCTGAAGGGCGTTCCGCTGTTTGCCGTCTCGGCCATGACCGGCAAGGGCCTCGACACCTTGCTGGGCGCAGCATTCGAACTGCGCGAGGCGTGGAGTCGCCGCGTGCCCACATCCGCGCTTAACCGCTGGTTCGACGATGCGCTGGCGGCCAACCCGCCGCCTGCACCAGGCGGTCGCCGCATCAAGCTGCGCTACATCACCCAGGTCGGCACGCGCCCTCCGCGTTTCGTGATCTTCGGCTCGCGGCTCGACGACCTGCCCGCCAGCTACGAGCGCTACCTGCTGAACGATATCCGCAAGAAGCTGGGCTTCGGCGCTGTACCCGTGCGCCTGACGCTCAAGTCGCCAAAGAACCCCTACGATTCCAATCGAGGCGGCGGAGGAAAGTTCAGCGGCGGACAGGGCCGCGACTAGGCGCGCCAATGTTTGATACGCTTTCCATTACCGGTGAACTGATCGAACGAACCTCCAGCACCATGCGCGTGCAGGAGATCGTGCAACTCAGCCTCGCGCCCGTCTTCCTGCTCGCCGGTATCGGCGCGATGCTGAACGTGATGAACGCGCGGCTTACTTGGCTGTTCGACCGGATCGAGATCATCGAACGCCATGAGGAAACGGGCGAAGGCGGGCGCGAGGTGGAGGAATTGCCTGCACTGATCCAGCGGCAGAGCTATGCGCAAAAGGCTGTGAACCTTTCGACCTCGGCAGCGCTGACGATCTGCGTTGTCGTTGCCGTACTGTTTATCAGCGCTTTCATCGAACCGCGCATCGGCACCTTGGTCGCCATACTGTGGGTGGCAACCATGGTGCAGCTTTCGATCGCGCTGCTCTTGTTCTTCCGCGAAACGAACCTTGCCCGTGCCACCGCCGCAGAACGACGCAGGCGCAGTCGAGAAATCCTCGCGAGGAAACGCGAAGAAGAAGGCTGACAGCCGCCGAAACGCGGCAAAATGTCTTTCGAATCAGTCAGTCCGATCCCTCTGCCATGACACCGTCACACTTGTGTGGTGTTATATGGGCATGGAAGGAAATTCGCACACCAACGCGCCAAGACCGCGCCTTCAGCTCGATTTCGAGGCTGATATGGGCGGCGCGGGTCAGTCGTTCGATGTTCCTGGCATTGCGACGGCTCTGGTCGTGGCGGAAATCAACATGGCGCAGGGCAGCGCCCGGATCCGCGACGGGGAAAGACTGGTTGCGACGCTAAAGAAGCGTGAAGGTCTTACTGGCGCGCCCTACTGGTATGTAAGCTGACGCGCGGCCTAGCTGGCGATCAGCCTTCCTCGGCAGGCTTGCTGTTCAGCTGGACGTAGTTCTGCAGGCCCATGCGCTCGATCATGTCGAACTGGGTTTCCAGGAAATCGACGTGCTCTTCCTCGCTGGAAAGGATGCTGGCGAACAGGTCGCGGCTGACATAGTCGCGTGCCGTCTCGCAATACTCGATTGCATCTTTCAGCAAAGGAATGGCCTCTTCCTCCATCGCGAGATCGGCCTTGAGGATTTCCTCGACCGTTTCACCAACTTTCAGCTTGTGAATGGCCTGGAAGTTGGGAAGCCCGTTCAGGAAGAGGATGCGCTCTGCCAGCTGGTCGGCATGCTTCATCTCGTCGATGCTTTCGTGCCGCTCGTATTCGGCCAGCTTGTGCACGCCCCAATCGTCCAGCACGCGGTAGTGCAGCCAGTACTGGTTGATCGCCGTCAGCTCGTTGGTGAGAGCCTTGTTGAGAAACTCGATGACCTTGGCGTCGCCCTTCATGGCATATCTCCTGACCGTTCTTTCGTGTCTGCAATTGGTCAGTTGCCGCCCGATTTTGCAAGCCAAACCGAACCGGCAGGCTACGGAAAATGGCGGAAAACCGCGCTATTGCGAATGCAAATCAGGAGATTGTCAGGCGGCGGCCAGCGGGCAGGCCAGACCTGCGCGCTCTTCGTCGATCACCAGTTCAGCCTCTTCAAGGCAGTGGCCGCAATTCGGCCGCTTGCCCAGCTTCGCATAAACGCTTTCCGCACCGCCGCGATGCTGACGCGCGGCCTTGCGCAGGTCATCTTCCCGAATGGCGTTGCAGATGCAGGTGTACATGCGTTTGCGAATCTCTCTTTGCTTAGAAGGCAAGCTAATGAGAATGGATTGCATTAGCAAGCTATTTGAGAACAATTCGCAAAATGGTTTCAAGCGTTATCGTCGCAGAGGGAACAGCCGCCAGTAGGTAAGGCAGCGCCAGAGCCATTCGAGAGGGCCGTAGCGGTATTTCGCCAACCACGGCTTCGACCATAGCAGCATCACCGCCCAGCCCAGCGCCACCACCAGATAGAGTTCCGGGCGTGTCAGTTCGCCCCACAGTCCGCCTGCCCATGGATGGAAGATCAACATCATCAGGACAGAGGTGCCGAGATAGTTTGTGAACGCCGCGCGTCCGGCAGCCGATATGCGCTCTGCAAACCAGCCGCTCGCCGTGTTGCCGTACAAAGCCAGGAGCAAGGCCAGCCCCAAAACCATCAGAACGCGCGGCAACATTGAGAAGGCCATCAGCGCCACCGTAGTGCTCCAGTAGGTGAAACCACCTGCTTTCACCCACAGCGCCATCCATAGGCTCAGCCCTGCACCGACCAGAAGCAGCCCCCAGCCCCAGGCGCGGCGCTGGCGGGTCTCTCCCGCGGAAGAGAACCAGTCCATCCGGTAGAAGGCCATGCCGATCAGCATCAGCGGCACGGTTTCGAACAGCATGATGTACAGCGTGTCGATCGGATCGCTCGCGTGCTCGGCAAAACCATGCTCGACGAAATCGGCATAGTTGCCTTCCGTCATGATCGTGATTTCTGTGCGGTCGTCGTCCAGTGATTCCTGCTTGGTTTCCTCCAGCGTTACGCGGGCATCCGCCATTGCCGCCGTCTCTCCGAAAGACGTGTCGGCGATGAAATAGGCGGAACCGATGGTGAGCGCGTAGAGCAGCGCACCCATGAAATAGCCGATGAGCCCCAGCGTCAGCAGCTTGCCCGCGCTCATGCGCAGGAAGAACATCGCGACGAAGCCCAGCGCGGCATAGAGGAAAAGGATATCGCCGTGCCAGATGAAGAAGAAGTGCACGAGGCCGACCAGCGCCAGCCAGAACAGCCGCCGCGCCTGCAACCAGCGCGTTGCTCCGCGCTCCCACGCCTTTTCCATGAACAGGGCCATGCCCGCGCCGAACAGCAGGGTGAACAGCCCGCGCATCTTGCCGTCGATCAGGACGAACTGCGCCACCCACATCCAGTCCGCTGTCGCATCGTGACCGGTTAGGAAGGCCGAGGGCCAGGAATAGGCGCTCCACGGCTGGCCGAATGCGACGATATTGGCGGCAAGGATACCCAGCACCGCCACGCCGCGAATGAAATCGAGGCTGGCGATCCGCTCGCCCGATGTCGCCGGCGCATTCGCCTGCGGCTCGCCATCGGGTGTGGCGATGTCCTGTGTCATGCTGGTCCCCAGTGTTTTCCGTCCGGGCGGTCTTATGCAGCCGTCGGACGGATTTGGGAAGCAATCTGGTGGGTTAGCCTAGTCGCGGGTGACGAGGCAGTCGTGCCCTGCGCGTTGCAGGCTGGAACAGGCCGCCTGCGCCTCGGCTCGGCTGGCATAGCCGCCTGCCTGGACAACGGTGACACGGCCGCGCGGAATGAACAGTCGTTCGCGGCCTGCGATTTCCGATCTGCTCGAAAGCCTGTTCCACAAACGCTCTGCATTGCCGGCAACGCCGAATGCGCCAAGCTGCACACGCCATGGTCCGGTATTAGACTGAGCGACCGGTCGCGGCACGGAGCGCGGTGCCGGAGCAGCGGCGACTTGTGCAGGTTCTGCCGCTGCGCGCGGTGCCGCTGACGGAGCGGAAGAGCGAGCGTAGCTTGCGCCAGCATCGGCAGGATTCTCCGTCCCGGTGGCCCGCTGCGCCTGCGCCACTGCATCTCTGGCCGCTGCCACGGAAGGCGATACGGCAACCGACGGCACGGATTGCGGAACGCGCTCGTTAGCAGCGGGGCGTGGTGCTGGCGGCGCAGCAGCCACGCGCGCTGGGTCCGATGCCGGTACCGCGAGGTCCGCAGCAGCCAGTTGAACGGAACGATTCTCTCCAGCTTCCGCTTCCAGCTGTCGTGCAAGGCCTGCGGCATTCTGGCGCTGTTCAATGGGAATGAAAGTGTCCATCTGCTCGATGGCGGGGCCTGCCTGCGGCAAGCCTGCTCCATTGGCGAGCGTCAGGAAGGCATAGGCGCGCACCCAGTCCTTCTCCAGCAGATCACCATTGAAGTGGGCGATGCCGATCAAATACTGCGCACGCGGATCGCCCCGTGTCGCTGCTGCCCGTACATAAGGCAGCGCCTCTTCCCGGCGGCCGTCCTGAAACAGCATCAGGCCATAGGTATCGGCCGCCTGCACGTGGCCAGCCAAGGCAGCATCACGGTACAGCTGTTCGGCCCGCTCCATGTCTGCAGGCACGCCGCGACCAAGGCGATAGGCCTGCCCAAGATTGAACATCGCATCGGGATCGCCGGCTTCGGCAGGGCCCTGCCATTCGGCAACGGCGGCAGAATAGTCACCACGCGACCATGCTTCCACGCCATCGCGCACCGTAGCGCCAAGCGGCGCGGCCATTGCCAGCACGGCAAGCACGCCGGTGGCCTTCGTCAGAACGGATACTTTGCGTTTAGCCATGGTCATTTTCACGTCCCCACATAGGCGGTGTGCGTGATGCCATAGTAAACAAGCCGTTAGCAAAGCGTTTATCCAGGACTGTTATTTGCAGTGGCGATCCCGAGAGTGTGCTTGCCCGTCGGATGCTCACACCATCGCGACTGAGTAAAAATGCGCGCCGAGCGATCCGGGAAATTAACTCAAAATAAAGGGTAGTCTGCGAAGTCCTTAGGCGAAGGCCCGTAATGAGACTTGGTCGGGTCGCTTGTTCCAAGGGGGAATCGCGTTGCGCGTTTTGGCATTGGCATCGCAGAAGGGTGGCTCTGGTAAGACCACTCTATCCGGGCACCTCGCTGTGCAGGCACAGCGCGCTGGCGCTGGCCCGGTTGTACTCATCGACATCGATCCGCAGGGGTCGCTCGCCGACTGGTGGAACGAGCGTGAGGCGGAATATCCCGCCTTCGCCCAGACCACCGTTGCGCGACTGGCAAACGACCTTGCGATCCTGCGCCAGCAGGGTTTCAAGCTCGCCGTGATCGACACGCCGCCGGCAATCACCATGGCTATCCAGTCGGTGATCTCGGTGGCTGAACTCATGGTCGTCCCGACCCGTCCCAGCCCGCACGATCTGCGCGCCGTTGGTGCCACGGTCGACCTGTGCGAACGCGCCGGCAAACCGCTGATCTTCGTAGTCAACGCGGCAACGCCCAAGGCCAAGATCACTTCGGAAGCCGCCGTCGCGCTGTCGCAGCACGGCACGGTTGCCCCGATCACCATTCACCATCGCACCGACTTCGCCGCCTCGATGATCGACGGCCGCACGGTGATGGAAGTCGATCCCGAAGGTCGCAGCGCGCAGGAAGTGACTGCCCTGTGGCACTACGTGGCCGATCGCCTCGAGAAGAATTTCCGCCGCACCGTATTCGCCGCTCCCGGCAGCAAGGGCAGCCAGGCCAACGGTGCAGCCCGCGCGCAGGGCGGAGGCTTCGGCCGCCGCGTCGCGCAGTAATGGGGCGCGCCATGACCGAGAGCAATTCGTTCGCATCGCTTGGCCCCATGCTGCTGGCTCGCAAGGGCACTGCAAAGCCTGCCATGCGCGTCCAGCTGACCCAGAACGACCGCGTCGCCGAACTCGGAGACGACTTCGACGATCTGGCTGCAAGCCAGTCTGACCTTGGTTGGAATGACATGGGCATGGACGATTCTGTCGTTCCCCTGCACGTCGCCAACGACAAGGTCGGCCCGCGCGTCGCCAAGCCTTCCCCGATCCGTCGCAAGGCCATCGACCAGGGTCGCCGCGCCGCTTTCACGCTGCGCCTCGACGTGGAACGCCATCTCAAACTGCGCCTTGCGAGCACCATGCAGGATTGCAGCGCGCAGGAACTCGTGACCGAAGCGCTCGACCGCTTCCTGTCCGACATTCCCGAACTCGATTCCATCGCCGCGCATGTCGCCGGCAAGAAAAGCAAGGCCTGAAGGGGGACTATCCGATGAACGGCAAGGACAACCGCAACCCGATGATCGGCCTCGGCGTTTCGACCGCCATGGCCGCAGTCCTGCTTGCAGGCTGCGCCGGCGGCGCTACGTCGCGCGCGGAAGTGGCCGCTTCCGATGCGCAGCACGCGCTGGAACGTGGTCGCACAAGCGAAGCCATCCAGCACGCTGAACTTGCCGTTACGGCAGAGCCGCACAACGCGCAGTATCGCCTGACGCTGGGCAACGCATACCTGCAAGAAGGCCGCTTCGCGTCGGCTTCCACCAGCTTCCAGGATGCGATGACGCTGGGCAACAACAGCCCGCGCGCCGCTCTCAGCCTTGCCCTCGCCCTTACCGGTGAAGGTCGCTTCGCCGAAGCCGGCGCGCTGCTGCGCGACTGGGAAGGCGAAATCGCTGCACCCGACCTCGGCCTCGCCTACGCGCTGGCTGGAGAGCCGGAGCGCGGCATCCACATTCTTACCAACGCCATTCGCCAGGGCCAGAACACGGTCAAGGTTCGCCAGAACCTTGCCTATGCCTATGCGGTGGCCGGTCGCTGGCGCGATGCCCGCCTGATGGTGGAGCAGGACGTGCCTGCCGACCAGGTCGGCGCACGCATGCAGGAATGGGCGCAGATGACCCATGCCGAGGCCTACCAGCACCGCGTAGCCGGTCTGCTGGGCGTGCCTGCCGGTGTGCGTGACGGCGGTCAGCCGATGCACCTCGCCCTGAACTACAACCAGGACATGGAACAGCTGGCAGCCGAAGCCAGCATGCAGGCCGCGCCTGCTAGCGAACTGGCAGCAGTGGACGCTGGCAGCGAACTGCCCGCTTCCACCAGCACCCAGCCGGAAATCGGTCTCGATACCTATCAGGCAGAATCCGCTCCGCCGGTGAACTTTGCAGAGACGTTCGCATCGCCTTCGCCCGAAGCCGCCGCGCTTGCTCCGGTCACGACCGACACGATGGCCTTCGTCAGTTCGCCGCTGGTGCAGGAAGTGCCTTCGCGCCGCTCGGCACCCGCGCAGGCAAGCGCCGCTTCGCCTCGCCCGGCAGCACGACCGGCTCAGCGCCGTTCGGCTGAAACGTCTGCTCCGGCTCCGGCACCTGCCAGCGTCGCTGCAAACGGCCCGGTATCCGATCCGACGCACCTCGTGCAGCTCGGCAGTTTCTCCAGCGAACAGGGCGCACGCCGCGCCTGGGGCATCTATGTCAACCGCCACCCGGAACTCGCCGAGCACGAAATGGTCATCACCGAGGCCGTGGTTCGCGGCAAGCGCTACTGGCGCGTGTCGGCAGGCGGTTTCAGCACCGCTTCCAGCCAATCGATGTGTGCCAGCGTGAACAGCTCTTCCTCGGGAGAAGGTTGCATCACATGGGCTGCCAACAGCCCGCTGCCCGGCGCAGTAGACCGTGGCGGCGTGATGCTGGCGCGCCGATAAGCCCTTCAAAAAAAGAAGGTCGCAAAGCCCCTTTCCGCCCAGTGCGGAGAGGGGTTTTCCTTTTAGAGCGAGTATCCGCCGTCAGTGACCAGCGCGGTGCCGGTGATGGTGCCGGAGGCTTCGGAAAGCAGAAACAGCACCTGCGCGGCGATTTCCTCGGCGGACTCGAAGCGGCCCATCGGCGTCATGGCCTGCGCCATTTCGGACAAGGCGCCTGCGCGGTCGCCATGGTGCTTTGCCACAAGGTCATCGAAGAATGGCATGCCGTCCCATATTGCCGTGTCTACGCCGCCCGGGGCGATGGCATTAACGCGGATCTTGCGCGGGAATCCTTCCTTGGCGGCGATCTTCGCCATGTGGATCGCACCTGCCTTCGAAGCGCCATAAGGGCCGATAGACGGCTCCGCTTTCACGCCGGCCACGGACGCCGTAACCACCATCGAAGCGCCGTCATTCGCAAGCCGCATTGCGGTTCGCAGCGACAGGAAAAGCCCGTCGAGATTGACTGACATGACCTTGCGCCAGTCCTCCAGCGAAAGCTGCGCGAACGGTGCTGCGTTTCCGGCAATGCCTGCATTGAGGAATGCGGCGTCGAGCGCCCCGCCCTCGTCCTCTATGGACTTCCAGAGAGCCTCGTCCGCGACATCGCCCGCGTGGCATGAAGTTTCACAGGGCAGGTCCAAAGCATTCAGGCGATCCACGTCGAGATCGACGAGAACGAGATGCGCTGCACCAGCATCAGCCAGCGCCTTTGCAGCCGCCGCACCGATACCCGATGCCGCGCCGGTGATGAGAACGCGCTTGCCGGAAAAATCAAAGTTCAATTTCAACTCCACCTTTCCAGAGCGCGGTCACCCTGCCCTGCACCGGTTGCCGGTCGAACGGAGTGTTGCCCGCAGCAGCCGCCATTTCGCGCGAGTCCACCACCCATGGCGCTTCAGGATCGAGCAGAGCGATATCTGCCTCCAGCCCTTCTTCCAGCGAGCCCGCCGGAACGCCGAGGAGGCGAGCGGGGTTGCGTGCGAGCAGATCGAAGGCGCGGACCATGTCGATCACGCCGTCGCGCACCAGCGTCAGCGTCATGGGTAGCAAAGTCTCCGCGCCAGCCATACCGGGAGCCGCGTCTGCGAAAGGCAAGTTTTTGTCCTCCGGCCAGCGCGGATCGTGGCCACTGGCGATCACGTCGATCGTGCCATCGCCGATAGCCTCGATCACGGCTTGCCGGTCATCCTCGTCCCGCAGTGGCGGGGAGAGGCGAGTGAACGTCAGGTAGTCACCCGTAGCAAGATCGGAGAGCATGAAATGTGCGGGCGTCACGCCAGCGGTGATGTTCAGGCCGCGCGCCTTGGCCTGTCGCACCAGATCGAGCCCAGCGCGCGTCGTCACCTGCCTTGCGTGGACCCGCGCGCCGCTCATCTCCGCCAGCGCAATGTCACGGGCGAGAGCGAGCGCCTCGGCTTCTTTCGGCGCGCTGGGTATGCCAAGCCGCGTTGCCATTTCACCTGCGGTAGCGGCTGCCTTTCCGGCGATCCCGCCGTCCTCCGCATGCGTGACGACGACCATGTCCAGCATGGCAGCATATTGCAGCAGGCGCAGCATCACACCGCTGTCGGCAATCCATTTGCGACCCGTAGCAATCGCCTTGGCGCCTGCCTCCCGCATCAGTGCAATCTCGGCGAGTTGTGCACCGTCCAGCCCCTGCGTTGCGGCAGCCAGAGGGTGGACCCAGAGATCGGGCTTGCCGCTCTGGGCAAGGAAACGCACCCGCGCCGGGTGATCCAGCGGAGGCGATTGGTCGGGCATCAATGCAGCGCGGGTAATGCCGCCGAAATGGAACGCGGGCTTATCGATGGCGAACACACCGAGATCGACGATGCCGGGCACGACCAGCTTGCCGCCTGCGTCGATGACATCACCGTCCTGTCCGTCACCTGCCGAGATCAGGCCGTCAACGCACCGCAACGTCGCTTTCTGCAAGCCGTTCGGCGTGACCAGCGTGCCGTTGATGATCGAGAGAGGGCGCTTCTGCTTCATACCCATTCTCCCTCGCCCCAACCGGGTACGCCGCGTGCCTTCCGCGTCAACACGTCGAGACAGGCCATGCGGATGGCAACGCCCATTTCCACCTGCGAGGTAATGATTGCGCGGTCTTCCATGTCGGCCACCGTGCTGTCGATCTCCACCCCGCGGTTCATGGGGCCGGGATGCATTATGATTGCATCGTCCTTCGCCAGCGCGAGGCGTTCAGGCGTGAGGCCGTAAAGGTGGCGGTATTCGCGCGGAGAAGGGATGAACTGCCCATCCATCCGCTCGTTCTGCAAGCGCAGCATCATCACCACGTCGCTGCCCGCCAGCGCGGCGTCGAAATCGTGAAACGGCTCTGCGCCCATGCGCTCGATCCCGGCAGGCATCAGCGCAGGTGGTGCACAAAGGCGCACAGAGGCACCCAAGGCCTGCAAGCACAGGATGTTGGAGCGGGCAACGCGGCTGTGCAGGATGTCGCCGCAGATCGTCACCGTTAGGCCGGTGAAATCCTCTGCATCGTGCCCGCGTTCGCGCAGCTTGTGGCGCAGGGCCAGTGCATCGAGCAGTGCCTGCGTTGGATGTTCGTGCTGCCCATCGCCCGCGTTGAGGACCGGACAGTCCACCTTGCTGGCAATCAGTCCGACCGCGCCGCTGCTGCCGTGACGGATGACGATGGCATCGGCGCGCATGGCGTTGAGCGTCACCGCCGTATCGATCAGCGTCTCGCCCTTCTTCACGCTGGATTGGGCCGCGTACATGTTCACCACGTCCGCGCCCAGCCGCTTGCCGGCGATCTCGAAGGACAGCAGCGTGCGGGTGGAATTCTCGAAGAAGGCGTTGATGATCGTCAGGCCCGCCAGCTGTTCGGAATGCTTGGCAGCCTGCCGGTTGAAAGCGACGTACTGCTCGGCTTCTGCCAGCAGGTAGAGAATTTCGTGCCGCTCCAGCGACGAAATGCCGATCAGGTCGCGATGCGGAAAGGCACGCGCGCCCTTGGGGAAGCGGCTGCCGGTCGAGGCGGTTTTCGGCGATGTCATTAAAGCATGGCCCTTAATCGAGGCGTATCGGCTGCTCAAGCTCTTATCTCTGGCCCTCGCTCGAAAGCGTGCCTAGATGTGTGCCATTATTGGCTGAAGGGATCGCGAATTCATGGCTTTTGCAGGCAAGGTCTGGCGGCTGCTGGTCGGCATCAAGGACGCGCTGGCGCTGATATTCCTGCTTCTTTTCTTCATTGCGCTGTTTGCCATTCTCAGCGCGCGGCCCAATCCGGGCATGGTACGCGACGGCGCGCTGCTGCTGGATATAGACGGCTCCGTGGTGGAGGAAGTTTCGCAGATCGATCCGCTTCAGGCGCTGATCTCACGCACGGTTCCGATGCGCGAATATGCCGCGCGCGACCTTGTTGCAGCGATTGACGAGGCGGCTGGCGACGAACGCGTCGAAGTGCTCGCTCTCGATCTCACCGGCTTCCTCGGTGGAGGTGCTGTCCACATGAGCGAGGTTTCGGGCGCGCTCGACAGGTTCAAGGCTGCGGGCAAGCCGATCTACGCTTACGCCTATGCCTATGGTGACGATGCCATGCTGCTGGCCGCCCACGCAGACGAAATCTGGCTCGATCCGATGGGCGGCGTTGCGATCATGGGGCCGGGCGGCGAAAGCCCCTACTTCGGTCAGGCGCTCGAACGCTTCAACATCACGGCCAATGTCTACCGCGTGGGCACCTACAAGAGCGCGGTGGAGCCCTACACGCAGGATGGCATGTCGCCCGAAGCGCGGGAGAACCTTTCGCAGCTTCTCGCAACGCTGTGGCAGGAATGGCGTGCCAACGTAAGCTCCGCGCGCCCGCAGGCCGATATCGACCTCGTCACGCAGGACGTTGCCGGGTGGCTGGCAGCGTCGAACAACGACATCGCCCAGGCCTCCATTGCTGCCGGTCTGGTCGACCGTCTCGGCACCCGCGTCGAATGGGGCGAACGAATTGCCACCGAAGTGGGCGAAGACGAATGGACGGACGAACCCGGTTCCTTCGCCACTACGCAATACGACCCATGGCTGGCGGAAGTACGCCGCAATCGCGAAAGCGGTGACGAAGGCCGCATTGCCGTCGTCACTGTTGACGGAGAGATCAGCGATGGAGAGGCCGGCCCCGGTTCCGCCGGCGCTGCCCGTATAGCCCGCCTTTTGGACGAAGCGCTCGACGACAATCTCGATGCACTGGTGGTGCGGGTGAACTCGCCGGGCGGCACCGTCACCGGCTCCGAAACCATCCGCCGCGCGATCATGCGTCACCGCGCTGCAGGAACGCCCGTTGCGGTCTCCATGGGCAACTACGCCGCCAGCGGCGGCTACTGGATTTCCACGCCCGCCGAACGCATCTTTGCAGAGCCCGAAACGCTCACCGGCTCCATCGGCGTGTTCCTCGTAGTGCCCAGTTTCGAGGATTTGCTGGCCGAATATGGCGTGACCACCGATGGCGTGCGCACCACCGGACTTTCCGGCCAGCCCGACATTCTTGCCGGATTCACGCCGGAAGCGAACGCGGTGCTGCAGGCATCGACGGAAAGTTTCTACAACCGCTTCCTGACGCTTGTTGCCGAAGCACGCGGCGTGTCGATGGAGCGCGCGGACGAGCTGGGACAGGGCCGCGTCTGGGATGGCGGTGCCGCGCGGCAGCTAGGGCTTGTCGATCAGTTCGGCGATCTCGACACTGCCATTGCCTGGGCTGCTGGCCGCGCCGATCTGGCCGAAGGCACATACGAGGTGAGATACCTTGGCGAAAACGCGCCCCGCTACGACACGTTGCTTGCGCAGCTGCTTATGGGCGGAAATGACGCGCAGGAGGAAGCTGGTCGCGACGTGGCCTCCATTTTCACGCGCCGTGAAGCGACGCGCCTCGGCCAGGTGATCGAGGGATTGGACAGGCTGATGGCGGTGGAAGGCGTACAGGCGCATTGCCTCGAATGCGCCGCCGTTCCCGGCCCTGCACGGACTGCCGCGCAGCAAGCAACGCCGCGTTCGTGGCTGGCCATGCTGGCCCGCCTCGGAATGGATTGAAGCCACCGCGCCGCCGGGCGCAAACAGGCCTTGTCTTGCCGCGACGAAAATGGCAAAGGCCCGCCCCTGCCGTGAATCGGCGGGCGCGTAGCTCAGTGGTAGAGCACACCCTTCACACGGGTGGGGTCGCAAGTTCAATCCTTGCCGCGCCCACCATCTTTTCAATGACTTAGAAGAGATGGCGCGCGTTTCCATGAAAAAACATGGAAAGCGCGGTGTGAGAATCAACCATAAGGCGTGCTCAGATCGATCCGGGAGGCTCCGCTTCTACCTCCCAAATCAGCGCTACTGCATGGACTCAAAGTCTCCCGCCACGCTGCCGTAGAAACTCGGCAAACTCTGCTGCCATGCGTTCGGCATCATCGCCGCCTCTCTTTTCCTCCCCGAGCCGACGTATCAGGTCGGCTTGCCGTGCGGCTGGCACTTTGCCGTAGCTCGTCAGAGTGGTGAGCATCTTTTCATGCCCGATGTTTTGCGACCATGCCTTGAACGCTTCGATGGAGGGGCAAATCTGCTCTCCAAGCCGGGCCAGCATATGACGGAAACAATGGGGGTTGAAATAGGGCAGGCCAGCCGCTTCGAAGGCTGTCTTGTAGATTTTCCGGATTGCCCCGGTGTTGCTCCAGTGCTCACGAGCAAGGCCCATGGGTGCAAAGACTCCCTGCTCGCCCAGCCCGACACGCGTTTTCGGGAAAAGCGGATCGTCATCGCCCCAAAGCAGCGCCGTGCGCAGGTGCTCGCACCAGCCGGTGACGATGGCCAGCGCATCGCCGCCGACAGGGCAAAACCACGTGGTGAAGGTCTTGCTGCCCTTCGTGTGCACCTCCCGCGCATCTTGAACGATGCAGCCCTGCTCCAGGTCGAAATGCTTGAGTTTCAGACTGGCCAGCGCCGCCGCTCGTGCCCCGGTCAGAGTCGCCAGTGCAATCAGCGCGCGGTTGCGTTTCTCTATGTCCGTCCCGGCTGGCATGATCGAAAGCACATGGTGCACCTGATCGAGGGTCGGCACTGGCTTTTCGCGCACCGCCTTGGCGATCCGCACTTCCTTGTCGCTCAAGTTGAAGTAGTCGGGATCGGAATAGGCAATACGGCTCTTGTAACCCGGCTTGTCAGCAAGCCAGATGAAGAAGGCGCGCAATGCGGACAGGGTCGAATGCACCGTCGCGTGTGAAAGCGGCTTGCCTGTTCGCTCGTGCCTCCTCTCTGCCAGCTTGTTCTTGAACGCCACGGCTTGCTGGATATGAAACTTTTTGAAGTCTTTGTGGCCGGTGGATTCCTCGAACAGAGTGAGGGCGCGCGCCACCAGATCGATTGATGCGTCATCACGGCGCTGTGCGTGCTTCAGGTAGTCGAAGTATTCGCGCTTGATCCGTGTGTTTTGGGCATTGTGCTTAGCCATGCCTTAGGCTCCTTTCGTTTGATCATAGTTTGGGGAGGGATGCGTCCGCTCAACTATGCGTGAAGGTGCCTGCGTGATTTGAACGTCCAGTCCGGGCATTCTGGCGGCGAGATTGGCCAAACGGGCGCGTTGGTGCATCATCGTCTCGCACGCCTCACAGATGGCCTTCAGATTACCCGTAGCGGCATTCGTGGCGACATATTCGACCATGCCTAGCGCGGGCACTTTCGGCTCCCGGCATTTGAAGCAATACATCTGCCCCGGCTGGCACGGGCGCTTCCTAGCCTTCGTGCGCTTGCTCCACCATGCCTGAAAGTCGCTGCCATAAATGAGGGTCGGCTTTGCACCGTCCACCACGGGCAAGCCTTCCTTGATCCAATTTCGCACAGTGTGCTTGTGCACCTCCAGCCGCTCGGCAAGCTCCCGCACGTCATATGAGCGGTGGAGCTTGGCCCGGCGCGGATTGATCCGGCCCATCGCCCTGCCCCCTTAGTCCTGCTCGCCTGCCAGCCGCTTGATCGAAGCAACGCTGACAAGCCGCCGCCGCCCCAGCTTGCGGGTTTCGAGCTTTCCCTGATTGATCAGTTCATAAACGGACGTGCGCCCGATGCTGAGGGCTTCGGCGGTTGCGATGATCGAGACGAAGAGAGGTTCCATGTGATGCGTCCTTGCGTGGTGCTGGCGGGTGCCAGCGGATGCGAGGAATCATTCACGTTTTTGGGGTTTGGAGCGCGCGGAAAGGTTCACAAAGGTTCGCTAACCCTCTCTCCGGCGCACTTCTTCCATTGCTTGCCAGAGACGGCGGGCGCGTTGGGTTACGGTTGTATCGCCAATATCAATGCCCGCGTTGTTGAACCATTTGAACATCGCTTCCTTAATGTCCTTTTGGGTCTTTGGCTCAATGTCTCCGTTCCAAAGCTCAGCCGCTACGGTTGCCCACATTGCATCCCAATGGGCGGCGAGCGGTTTGCCGCCGGGGTTTTTTGCGATGTGGTTTCCTTCAGGCATTGGTTTGGCTGGCACGCTCTCAACAAATTCAAATTTCTCGATTTGGAGTCGTTGAAAGACAATATCTCGAATCTCTGCGAACTGCGCATCCGCCGCCTTTATTACGCTCGGCCTAGGAGTTCGGGAGGGACCTCCACAGGCGTGCCTAGCCGCCGTTGCGTTGTGGGCTTCGAATGTCCTGAAAGTTGCCGTCAGATGAGAGACAATCAGTCCGAAGGCATCCTCATCTTGTGCGACTTTGCCCACCAATTCGATTGCCTGATTGATATACTTGTTTGCGAAGTCTTCATTCAGCTTGAGCGAGGCTTTGACGGTCGCGCCCGACTGAAGACATCCTTGCGCGGAGTGTTTGGCGTAAAGCGCGTTGTGCGCCTGCTCCACTGCACGGGCAATCTGCACGTGAAGATGCTCCAGCCTCATCTTGATCTGTTATTCTTGAGCTTTATCCACGTTCCGATAATTGAACAGCCAAAGTTCTCTGTCGAGTCAGAGGCTCAGATCACTTAATTCGCCAGCGCTTGAACGACCGGTTTCGGGTCGCATTTGGGCAATGCAGATTGTCCGAAACTGGGCCGCGAGCGGTCTTGCGTGGCAATGATCGGGCCGGGTCAGCAGGTCAAACACTTGGTGACCAGAAGCCAATTCGCTTCTATTTTGCAGTCGCCTGCAGCATCCATGCGGTTTTCTCGTGCAGCGTTATTCTGGGCGTGACAACATCTGCGGTGGCATCGTCACCAATCTCTTCGGCGACACGAAGCACATTCCTTGCAGACTTGGCAACTTCTACATGCCCCCTCGCTAAGTTGGCGACCATACCTTGCCAATCTGGCCGGCCCATCTCTTCTTCAATCGACGACAGTGAGGCCATTTCCGAGTATGATGAAGGCGCATATTTTCCGAGAGCACGGATACGCTCAGCCAGTTCATCCACTGCTGTCCACATCTCGGTGTATTGCTCCATGAACAAAGCGTGCAACTGCTGAAAATGGGGGCCTTCTACGTTCCAATGATAGCCGTGCGTCTTCAAATACAACGCGTAGGTGTCGGCAAGTAGCTTCTTGACGGCATCCGCCGAGCGCGCCCGGTCAGGTGCGGCGATCCCGATATCTATTTCCATTTGAACACCTCGCTTTGCATAATTGCATCTTGGTCAGGAGGACTGGCCATCAAAGAATCGTTGGTGACGTTCGACGAACCGGCGGAGCCAATGATCCGTCTTGTTATGGTTCGCTCGGATCATATACCGCCATCCGGCAAGTGACACCGCAAGTGCGCCGATCGCATCGACAATAAGGTCCCACATGGTGTCGATCTTTCCAGACGGGTCGTTAAACATCGGTTTTTGCATTGTCGTTCCCGCAAGCGCATCCATGGCGAACTCGAAAATCTCCCAAATTGCACCGATGCAAACAGCAAACGAAAACGCAAAGAGCGCGACGAAAGTGGGTGTGAGAGCAAAGTCCACACGCCTGGTTTCGTTGAGCAAATAGACGATCAGGAACCCGAGAAGTCCCAGCAGGATTCCCGAGGTGGTGTGCAGGGCGAGGTCCCACCACCAGAACCGATTATAGAAGTCGCGCACTTCTCCAAGGAAGAGCGTGGCAAAGATGAATAGCGTTGCGAATAGCTGCAACTCAAGAGGAACCGTGGCACTGAACTTGGTCTTGAAAACCACTGGTGTGACGATGGCGAGTGCCAAGCTTGCGACGAGGAATGCCGTCAGCCAACGCTCTGCTGCCAGCGCTGCAACAAACTCCGCCCCCATCATGATCAAGATGACAGTAAGCGAAATGCGGTAGAAACGGGCAGTCAATGATAGCCTGCCAAATGCGACTGCATAACGCTCGTCCCCAATAGGTCGAACAACCGTGCCTCGCGATGAGTCAAGCTTCAACCCCAAACATGGAAAGGTAAACACACCCTGCCCTTGGTTCCTCATAGCGGCTGCAGGCTTCAAAGTATGCAAGTGAAATTGGTAGATGGCCCACGTAGCGAGTTGGACTGAACGTCCGCAATTGGGTCGGAATGCAGTCTCAGTGCGAAGCGTCCGTAATCGGGTCGCTAACTGCCAGGCACCTTTTAGCTGAGCAGCCGTGACAGCCGCCAATCCGTTGTTAGCACGATCAAGCGGCGTGTCGAAGGGCCAGAACTGGGATGGGTAGCGGAAGAAGAGGGAAAGCAACTGATGATTGTCTGGCTGCTCCCATATGGACACTGCGTCACAGATGACATGGGGTTCTAGCAAATTGGCCGGATCAGCTTTTCAAGCATCTGCGCGAAGGCATATTTCGTCTTCGACTATCTGTGGGGACCCGACTAGCCAGACACCGGTGCCACTCACCAGAGCAAATGAGCAAACGGGACGGCCGTCTTCAATGAGGAGACCCTTTTCCAAAATCATAGCATCGCGCGCGATTTCGAGCGCATCACTCAAGGTGTCAGCCTGAAATCTGTAGCTCCTCAATTCCCGAGAGTTGTCGCTAGTATGGTAGATCTCATACGAATGCATCTGTGCCCCCTCGGTTGTTCAGCACCTAAAGTCGGAAAAATCTTGGCAACACTCGCGGCATCAGCCGCGCCTCTTCTTCTCTAAATCCAGCACTTCCACAACGTCGCTATGTCGAGGGTCGAGAGCGATGGGCTCCTTTTCATCAAGTGCATCAAGCTCAGCAAACGCAAGCTCGATTTCCTCACGTTTCTCGAGGATCAGACGTGCGACTCCTTCGGTAAGCCCTCCCTCTTCACCTACGCGACCAAGTGCATGTGTAATGTCGCCGATGACTGCGCTTGTCGGGCTGGTGTGCAGATGACCCCTGTTATCAAGATACGCCTGAATTGACTTGGCCACGCTTTGCCTCCGACTGGGCTGTTTATCGAAGTATTTTATGAAACATTTAAATTACAACGTTCTGACGAACGCAATCTGGTCTTTCGTGCATGATCTTGTAGTTTTTACTTTGAACGCGAGATCACCGCATCCGTGTTTGCCGCTATCCGGAGTGATTTAGCGCTCAGAGCCGCCCGTGATGACCGTTTTCGAAGCGTTCCGCTTGCTTGCGAAATACATCCCCTGCGGATCGTCACATCTCTTGGCGCTGGCAAATCATAGAAATGCCATATTAGCTCGCTAATTGTGCCTATACGACCCGATGGGATTTCTAACATTTCGAGATCCCCACCTTCATGGCTCCGCCTGAAATGCGGAGCCATTTTCTTGCTCTTGCACAACAAAGTCGTGGTAGCGATTTGCAATGACCGAGCTGCGCGATTCGATTTATTATGCACAACTAGCTCGCAAGGCCCGGCAGCTTGCTGCGGGTCATTCTGACCCATTGGTCGCTCGTCATCTGCGTGAACAAGCAATCCAGCATGATCGATTGTCCCGCAAGCTTGCGCGGAAAGAAGCCAGATCTAGAAAACCACGGGGTGCTTGGAAGAAGCTGTTCACCTTTTTGAATCCGTGAGGTAGCCCATTGAGCAAACGTCCGTCAGTTTGCTAGCGGCTAATCAGTTTCTTGGTGAAGTCGATGGCGAGCCGATAGTCAGCTATATTCCTATGCTGCGAGGAGACTCTTTTCGGCGACCGCACCTGCAAAATATCGAGCATCTCTACAACCGTCACACGTTCTTCAGGCATGCCAGGATTCTCGTAGTTGGAGTTGGCGCTAAGCGTCCGATCAGTACAAAGAGTGATGTGAGGGCACAGAATCAAAGTTAACCGCATTGAAATGTGGTCTAGAACTACTATCAGTGGTGATATTCCTGAGACGGAGGCCCCGGTTGTTAGCCTGCCCAATATTGACCGGAATGATCCCATCTGAGCAGGTTTATTTTGACAACGCGCATTTATCGCACATTGTCGAGTATTATGAATACAAGCGTTCTTTGCGAGCGCGACGAGATTATGGGCGCCGGTCGGCTTTCATGTTCTGAAGAGCCAGAAGGGCGCAGCGGTATGGAAGAGCCAGACAATTACGAGCTGCCTTCCCCTTTCTTCCGCTTTCCTCTCACAGTCGGTCATTCGCGCACTAATCAGATCTAGGTGTCCGACAAACATGCCGCAATCAGTCGGCGTAGGCGGCGACGGTGACCGCTTATGAGGTGGTTAGCAGTCGCCTTGAGTGCATCCTCATCAGCAAGGAATACGTCGAAACTTTAGGGTATGTCGGCAAGCAGCAGGCAATCTTCGCTGAGCAAATCGAGCACGACACCGATCTGACTTTGCTCGAGTGCGAAGCAGCCAAGGCTGCGTCCAATTCGCCCCTGCTGTTCAATCAGAGTAGGCGAGACGTAGCTTGCACCATGCATGACTATGGCTCGCTGACGCGCCAAGTTGTTCTCTTGATCCAGCCCATCGAGCCTGCGCGATCGACCATACTTGCCGATATAGCTTTCGGCGATCCGATAACTTCCTCGAGATGTGGAGTTGGACCCTATGATGTTCGAGAACTCCTGAACATAGCCGGTGTGGGCCGGATCTGATCCGCGACCATGGGCCACAAGGAATTCCGATCGCACGCTACCGGAGGACAAATCGACGATCTGAAATCGTTGGTGGCTCGAATGTTCGGAAAAATCGACCAGTCCCACAATGTCGCGGCGAAGGCCAAGGTTTGCATGTTGGTCTAGCGCGGCAAGCGCTTTCGCCAGCAATGGCGGGCGAGGATTACCTGGGGCAGCACGGACCACATTCAAACCTTCCAGGCGACCTGATCCGGTAGAGGCCTTGCCTGCGTCAGCGGCTGCGCTTGGCACAGCCGCCCCAAGCACAGCAATCCCAGCGGACTTCAGAAGATGGCGGCGATCGAGTATCATCGTGACATTCTCCGTCAGTGTTTAACGAGGCCTTTTTGAGCCTTGCCCAGGGCTCACGCGGTACGACCCGAAGGACCGCGCGTTTTGCAGAAGCGCGCGAAATCATATTGCGTCGCGAAAGCTGCACTGCCGCAGGAGGGGGACGGCACCAGTTTCATCTGCTTCTGTAGTTGAATGTATTACATACGAATACATGAACTGCGCCTGAATTTGACAGACGTTGATTTACATCCGAATACACGCCTCAGTTTGATGATGGAGAGTGACTGGCTGTGCCTAATCGCGATCGAGTCGTAACCGTTAGGTTGAACCGGGATGAATACCGGGCCCTGGAAGAACTGGCTGAGAAGGACATGCGACCACTCAGCGCGTACATCCGTGTGTTGTTAATGGAGAGTGTCCCAGATGAACGGAGGCGCCTTGGAATCAGGAGTGCCGAGTAGTTGTAGGATCACTTTGCCTCGCATAGAGGGTTGACCCGTCACGATCACACTCGTCGGGCAGCCCGCTAAGGAGGCGGACGTTGGCGTCCGCGATTGGGTCGCTAACGGCCAGGCTGCTTATAATTGAGTAGCTGTGACAGCTGCCAGGCCGTTGTTGGCAAGATCAAGCGGCGTGTCGAACGGCGAGAACTGCGATGGATAGCAAACCCTCCAGTGCGCTTTCGCTCCGCAGTCGATCCGGCCTTCGCGAGTTGCCAGGAATTCAGGCACCGCTCAAATCTAGGAGAAAGCGTCGGTGTCTGAAAAATTATCCTGCTTATCGGCAGCGCGGGTGAGTCCTAATGTCTCGAATGTCATAAATTCGGCCGTCAGCGATGGTAGCTTGCAGACACTGCTCAGTCCCAGAATTCCACTGGATGCTGTATCGCGTATTGCCTGATGTAAAATTGTCGACCTGTCGGAAACCACGCCGCTCGAGCTGCGTCATGGCACCCGCAGCCCGATCACCCTCAAGGTCGCTAACATCAACGGACGCCTGATAGCCCCCACGCCCTCGATGATCGTCGCGATGTCTTAAATTGTGTGTCCTTTGCCTTACGCCAGCCTGATAGCCGCTAGAATAGGCATCAGAGCGATCGTAATTGTGATAGGTGGCATTGTGAAGCCCATCACTAAATCCCCGATCATATTGCGATCGCCCGGAATGATCCCGGTCTTCATCGTCGTCATGGTGACTGGCTAGTGCTGCAATCAATGCCGCACCCACCCCAACTGCGGCCACTGCTGCTGCCGCGTTCGCGCCCTCATGGTGACCGCAATCTTGGTCTGAAGCATCAGTAATGGCGCTATATCTTCCATTGGACGTTCTCACGAGGACGCAATCATCTTCCTCCTCGTTCCACCAGTGCGCTGCCAATATACCTCCGGCCTGATGCGTCTCGACATGCTCGTAGCCACGGCTCCTTAGCTGAGTTTCCCCAGAGCTAGCTCTTCCATTGACCAAATCACGAAGGTCATCGGCACCTCCTGCGAGCGCTGGGCCAGGAACAAATGTCATACCCGCAGCACCCGCCCACAAACCGATCTTGCAAACCTTGTGCATCAACTCACTCCATATAAAATTTTCTAGCCAATCTTTCCTGCTGGCCGACCTGCATTCAGCACGAGATTTCGCTGGCTCTCCCCAACCACTGGCGAACCTTGAACCGCACACTTGCCAATTACCTTTTAACAGTTCTTCAACCGCAATTGAAGTGGTATAGACTGCGCATAAGGATGACCGTCACGAACTGATAAGTTGTGTTTTTCCGACCCTCCTTGCGAGGGCATCCCTGTGTTCGCACCTGTAGTTTTCTAGCGCCTGATGGCAGACGAGACCTCGATGACTGCACGAACTTTGTTGCCCATGCTTTCCATCGCCGCAATGTCACTCTCAGGGTGCATCGAATCCGGGACCGCGACACAATTGCCGGACCGGCTTCCTGTTGAGTTCGTCGGACTACCCGGTTCCGAATGGCAGTTGGTCGAATTCCGCTCGAACGATGATGCACAAGGCACGTCGAGACCGGCCGATCCTGAAAGCTATTCGCTCCGCTTCAACGAGGATGGGACGGCCAATTTCGGACTGGACTGCAATCGGGGTAATGCCAGTTGGAGTGCCTCCAGTGACGGACGCGCAACGAGTGGACAATTAACGTTCTCTGATCTTGCATCGACCCGTGCGATGTGCCCACCGCCTTCGATGGGTGAGACCCTTGCTAGGGACACGCAATACATGCGTACCTACCTGCTGCGCGATAATATGCTCTACATCGACCTGATGGCGGACGGCGGTACCTATGTTTGGGAGCCGAGCGCGAGATAGGAGCAGTCTAGCTGGTTTGCAGCGTGAGTTGAGCACGCGGTTATCCAATGCGATGCTCATCTGTCCGCAAGGCTGGCGCCTTCCGACTTCATCCCAAGGGAGGAAGGCGAACTCGCTTCAAACATTATCTTGATGCAAGCCCACACCTAAGAGGCGACGCTTGAAGAAAAGGCCGAAGGATTGATGACCGCCAACTCGATTTGCTCGAAGCCAGCGTGACTGCGCTGCGCCCTCTCTTACTCCCGCTGTTGGTTGTTTCGGGCATAGCAGGCTGCGCCAACCTCGAAGCTCCGCTCCCGCCTGCCGGAAGCAATGGTTGGCAAGCCTTGGGGCAAGTGAGCGATTACGGGCCAAGAATAACGCCTTTGGCCGTTATCGAGGATAAGCAATGCATCCAGGACGATTGTGAGCATGCTCGCATAATCAGGGTGATGACGCGCATTACCCTCGCCAATGATGCCATAGTGCGTGAAGAGGTGATGACACTGGGTGAGCGGATTGGGATCTCTGACGGTTCCGTTGAACTCGTCGCAGTCTATCCGTCCTCCAAGCCAGGCAAGTCGAGCGAATACCGCTTTGCATATCGGTTTGATGGAGGGTTGTAGAAGTTCCAATTTCTCTGCTGAATCGCAACGCGAAGAGAAGATCAGCTATTTGTAGGCAGGACGAACTGGGCCCTGATTTCTTTCAAGAACCCTTTGTTCCCACGTCAGCAATCGGGTTGTTAGCAGAATGGCCGCCTTCGGCTTTTGGCGCAAAGAAGCGGACGGTCAGCTTTCAGGATGCACTAGCGGCGCCATCTGCGGCTGCTCATGGAGGGGAAAGCGGACATCTACCGGACGGCGCGAGCCTTGGTATCAAAAATGGGGCGGTAAAGTTGCCCCCTACCGCCCCAAGGTTTGAAGGCAAAGGTTGCCTTCCGGGTCGCAACGTTTGGGTAGAGGTCGAATGTGGCGGTGGTGAGACAGCCCCTCAGTCAGTCGTCGTTTCCAATTCCGGGAACGCTTTTGCCAGCTTGACCGCATCGGCTGGCATGCAAAGGCGGATGGCAGCCATAGAGCTAGGACACCACCAAGCCGGGGACACGGCTTGGGAGGGGAAGTAAGCGGACAATCGAACCTGTTCTTAACGCTCGACACTCTGATCGTATTGTTCGAGGATAGGAGCGCGGGCGTATTAGACATGGGGGCTAAGCAGTGAAGAACGATCATCCGTTCAACGTTCTAGTGCTAGCGGGCCAAAGGCCAGGTGCGATCGATCCGCTAGCTAAAGAGCATGGCGTTTCTCACAAATGCCTGGTCCCGGTCTTCGATCAGCCGTTGATTGGCTGGGTCTTACGGACGATTGTGAGCGCATCGCCTGACAGCAAGATCTTTGTGTCCATCGAAAATCCGGCAGTTCTTGAATCGGAACCGACTGTTCGGCGACTGCGCGAGGGCCGAAAGTTGGAAATCGTGCGGGCGAAGCCCAATCTCGTCGACAGCATTTATGCGGCTGCAGAGGTCGCTGAAACGCCGCTGATGATTACGACAGCCGACAATGTCTTGTTGACCGAGGAGGCAATTCACTCGCTTGCTGGCGCAGCGCAACGTGACGAAGTGGATGCTTTGCTCGTTATGGCCCGCAAGGAGGACATACAGGCAGCCCATAAGGGCGGTAAGAACCGATACTATGAGTTTAGGGATGGCGGCTTCTCGAACTGTAACCTGTTCTGGCTCAATAACCGAAGGGCGCTTGGCGCGGCCGAACCCTTCCGGGAAGGGGGCCAGTTTCTCAAGGTGGCGGGGCGCATCCTCAAGACCTTCGGACTGATCAATGCGATCTTGTTCAAACTGAAACTCCTCAATTTGACCCAAGCTTTCGGAAGGTTGTCGGGGCGGGTAGGCGTGACCGTCTTCCCGCTGGTTCTGGCAGATGGGCGACTTGCGATCGATGTTGACGATGCAAAGTCCAAGCAAATGGTTGAAGAGATCCTGCAACGCACCAGCCGATAACCGCATCCGATCATTCGAGCACAAATGTAGCCGGTTGCTGGAGCACTAGGCGGTGATCAATGTCCGCAATCGGGTCGTTACCTGCTGGTCAGGTTCTGGCACACAGCCAGGTTCAGGAAGTCAGCCGCTATTGGGTGGAAAGCGGAACGGACTACCGCAATAGGGTTGTCCCGCAGATAACGTCCCAGTTCATTCTCTTCCCTCTCCAAGCAGGGAAATCACCTCTTGACCAACCGAACGAACGTGCGAGGTTTGTCTAGCATCCAACAGAATAGCCTTGGTGAGGAGATTTACAAATGTCAGGTCCAATAGTCGCTGCCACGGATTTCTCTGCGCGCGCTGATAGGGCCGTTGACCGGGCTTTCATGCTTGGTAGCCAGCTCTCGCGACCGGTCGAACTCGTTCATGCGATTGAGTATGCGCCAGGGCGCAATATCGACATGGAGAAGCTCGACAGCCAGATGCGAGCAGTTCTGCCGGCAACCGATGTTCCAGTAACCTTCGCTTATCCCGAAGGGTCAGTGCCAGCTGCTATCGCCAACCATTCCGAAGAGGTTGGAGCCTCGATGCTAGTGCTGGGGGTAGCGCGCTACAACTCTGTGGGAGACTACATCCTCGGCACTGCTGTCGACAGGATCATTCGCGGGACAAGCAAGCCAGTGATCGTGGTCAAGAAAAGGCCGCGCAAACCATACGGCAAGGTTCTGGTGGCAACTGACTTCTCGCCCTTCTCGCTGGAAGCCCTATCATGGGCGGTAGAGACCTTTCCAGATTGTGAGCTGCATGTTCTCCATGCCTATTACGTACCATTTCAGGCCTGGAACAAGGCGCCTTGGGTGGCGGAGGAAATCGAGAAAGAGGCTCAGGATCGTCTCGCTACCCTCAAAGACGAGCTACCGCCTGAAACCGCCGACCGCCTGATCTGCCGTGTCGTGAAAGGGAGCCTATGCAATGCGATCAATACCCAGATTGACAAACTTGGCATAGACCTTGTCGCAATAGGCTCACAGGGCGAGACCGGATTTCGCCATGCGACAATCGGGAGCCAGGCAAGTTCTGTGCTGGAAGATTCGCATGCCGATACCGTCTTGATCGGGCCGAGGGTGGCTTGATGCGACGCAATCATCGTCGGATTGAATACGCGTTCGAGCAACAGCCTCCGATGTCCGCAATCGGGTCGTTAGTGGTCCAGCCGCTTTTGGCTCGTAGCGGAAAGAAGCGGACGGTCAGCTTTCAGGATGCCCTGGCGGCGTGATGTGCGACTGCTTCTGGGGTGGAAAGCCGACCCTCAACATCGGGAAGGCCTCAACACTTCCTGCCAATGCCGCTTATTGCTCCCTAACACCCCACCCCAATGACGCTATTGCTAATCATTCGCAGGACGCCTAGTGCGCCAACGTCTCGGAGGGAAAAGGACGGAAATGATTCGCGCACGCACTTTGGCTGCGGCCGCCACGCTTTTGTGCGGCACGATGTTTAACGGCACTCCCGCTATCGGTGCTTCGCCGATTCCGGCTGAGCTATCTGTTGGCTCAATGTTCGCTCAGGCCGATTGGGTCGTCAAAACGGTCATTATCGGACTGATTTTCGCGTCATTGGTGACTTGGACGGTGCTTTTCGCAAAAGCTGCGGAGTTGCATAAACTCTCGAAAAGGCAGCAGGAATTGAACAGGGCGATCGTCGAGGCGCGAACACTTGCGGATGCGCGCAAGCGGGCGCCAGAAGCTTCTGACCTGCTGGATGCAGCTGAACTGGAATTGCGCCTTTCAGCCGATGCCCTCGAAGATGTCGATGGCATTCGCGAGCGGATCTCGACGCGTTTCGCCCGGCTGGAAGCGGCGATGGGGCGGCGCATTTCGCGCGGAATCCCTGTGCTTGCGACGATTGGTGCGACTGCACCGTTTGTTGGCCTATTTGGCACCGTGTGGGGCATCATGAACAGCTTCATCGGCATCGCCGAGAACCAGACGACAAACCTAGCAGTTGTCGCGCCAGGTATCGCCGAGGCATTATTGGCAACCGGTGTTGGCCTGTTCGCAGCTATACCAGCGGTGGTCATCTACAACCATTTTTCCCGGCAGGTGGCCGAGCAACGCGCGCTCAGCGCAGACCGCGCGGCCGCTGTGCTGAACATTGTATCACGCGATTTGTCTCGTGGTGCGGTTGGCAAGGAAGCCTAGTTCCATGGCTTTCAAACTTGGTTCCGCCGATGATGGCGACTTGCCGCTGAATGGCGAGATCAACGTCACGCCATTCATCGACGTCATGCTGGTGTTGCTCATCATCTTTATGGTGGCGGCGCCACTCGCGACCGCAGATGTTCGAGTAGACCTGCCGATTACTAACGCAGAGAGTGCGCCGCGCCCTGATCAGCCCGTATTCGTGACGATCGAAGCCAATGGCCGGGTGACCGTAAATGGTCGCGAAACGGCCATCACCGAGCTGGGGCAATCAATCATGAGTGCGACCGGGGAAGACCGAGAGCAGCGCATCTTTCTGAGAGCGGATCGGACAGTTTCCTATGACCGGCTCATGCAGGCAATGAACTCCCTGCGCTCGGCGGGCTATCTCCTCGTCGCCTTGGTTGGTGCAGAGACTGCCAATTCACAATGACCGCGATCCCCGCCATGACTGCGACAGCCCCAAACTGGCGCATGGCTGCCGCATTGGCGGCACTTGGACACGCGGCCCTTCTTGGCGTGCTCTTGGCGACCGTGGGAACCCCGAAGCAGACAATCCCTGATCCGGTGATGATCATCGAACTGCCGGAAGGACTGGCGCCAGCCAGCGAAGTGCCATTGGCCGACGAGACACCGGTGCAGGATCGCGCGGAGCCCTTGCCTACCATGGTCCCTCCCGATCTCGACATTCCCGAAATGCAGGCACCCGTTCCCACCGATCCGGTGGTCCTGCCGACGCCACGTCCAATCCCGCCAATAACGCGGGCACCGTCTCCCCGCCCTGACCTGCCTCGCCCGCAGGCAGCCGCGCCGCCGCGTCTTCAACCGCCGGCCCCATCTACCGGCTCGGGCAATGCGGGATCTGGACCGGCTGACGATCCGCGCGCCCAACAACAGCAAGGTGATTGGTATGCGCTGATCGCTGCTCACCTCGAGCGTAACAAGCGGTATCCACGTGAAGCCCGCCGGGATGGGTTACAAGGCACGCCGACCGTGCGCTTCACGGTAGATCGCCGAGGTCGCGTATCCAATATTTCCATCAGCAGCAGCAGCGGGCACACTGCGCTTGACGAGGCCACCATCGACTTGATGCGCCGTGTCTCGCCGCTCCCTGCCATGCCGCGATCCATGGGTCGTGATTCAGTCACGATTTCCCTTCCCATCGAATACACTCTGCGCCGCAATTAGTCGGAACAGGATTTTGGCCCACTTCGATAGACACAAACCAATAGGAAGATGCAAATGAGTCTCAGACGCAATATCAAGAAGCCTGCCAGCCTCCGCCGGTCAACCTCGGCGGCTGTTTTGGGTGTCTCGGCAGCCATGCTCTCCATGCCTGCCCATGCCCAGGACACCGACGAAGAGGATCAAGCAGAGGAAGTGCAGCTCGAGACGCTTCGGATCCAGGATGTCACAGCAGACTCCAACCCCTACGCCACCGATGGCGTGCCTTATCGCGCAGAAGTCTCGGGCGATCCACGGCGCGTGCAGCCTCTCTCCGAGACTCCTGCGACCATTCGCGTCCTGACCGAGGAACGCATTGAGGAATCGGGCGAGACAGACCTTCGGGACATTCTCGACAACCAGCCTGGTATCACTGTTGGCACTGGTGAAAACGGAAACGCCTTTGGCGACCGCTACATCATTCGCGGCCATGAAGCCCGCAGCGACGTATTCGTAGACGGCCTGCGAGATCCGGGCATGACCACGCGCGAGAGCTTTGCCGTTCAGCAGATCGAGATCACAATGGGTCCGAGCAGCACTTTCGCTGGGCGCGGTGCAACTGGCGGTGCCGTGAACTCAATCACCAAGCAGGCCACCACCGATTACAGCTTTAGCCGTTTTGATCTCGGCATTGGCACGGACAACTATTATCGCGGGACAGTCGATGCAAATTTCCGCCTGAGTGATTACGCCGCAATCCGGGTGAATGGCCTCTACGGCTATCAGGAAGTCCCCGGTCGCAGCTATTCCGATCGCGAGCGCTATGGTGTTGCATTGTCGGCGCTGTTCCAGCCGACTGACACATTCGAAATCCTGCTCGACTACTATCACCTGTCCGCCGACGACATGCCCGACATCGGAAGCTACGTCCCGCGTCCGACCGGCACCGGGCCGTCCGATGTAACGATCTACGAACCGTGGCACGACGTTCCGAACTACGCACAGGAGGAGGACTTCCTCGAATCCGACGTCGATACGGTTACCGCGCGACTGAGCTGGGAAGTCATGCCCAATGTCACGATCCGCAATGCGACCCGCTATGGCGAGACCTCGAATGGGTATGTTCTCTCCGGCCTTCGTGGTGGCAGCTACGATCCTGAGACCATGCTATTCGCACCGGTGACGCTGAGCACTCACCAAGGCAATCAGGAAGTCGACTATTTCGTCAACCAGTTCACCATCTCGGCGGACGTGTTCACGGGCGCGCTATATCACCAGATCATCTTCGGCGCAGAGTATTCCGACCACAATGTCGCCAATGGCACCTATGACCTCACGACCAATGGGGCAACAAACTGTTTGACGCAGGGACGTGGCGGCCTGAGTCCCAACTATTGCATCAGTGACGAAAATCGGAACGTCCTGTTCAGTGACAGCCAGATCCACACCCTACTCCAGCGTGATATTGCATTCGGCAACATCGACAGCGACTGGAGTGTAGACACCTTTTCGCTTTACGTGATGGATACTGTGGAAGTGAACGAGTGGCTTACGCTCAACGGCGGTGTGCGCATCGATTCATTTGAATATAGCAACCTCGTTTCCGGTTTCGGCGGCGGCGCTCCTACCCTCTATGAATACGACGATGTCCTGTGGAATGGCCACGCCGGGATCACGGTGCGACCGCACGAGGAAGGCATCGTCTATTTCACTTGGGGTAGCGCCAAGAACATCAACGGTGGCGAATCCGACCTTGGCAGCAACTGCGGCTATGGCGGTATTTGTGTCCCTAACGATGCTTCCTACACTGTGGGCGATGGCTTGCCTGAGAGTTCGACGAGCTTCGAACTCGGAACCAAATGGGATTTGTTCGACGATCGCTTCCTGGTGACCGCAGCGTTGTTTCAGATCACCAAGGACGATGTCTTCGAAGGCGTTCCGCGAGGCTCCAGCTACGATCCGGGTGGCTCGCTCAACACCGGCAAGAACCGCGTGCGTGGCTTTGAGCTGGGTATGGTCGGCAACATCACCGACAACCTGATGGTCCAGGTGGCTGGCAATGTTATGGACTCCGAAGTGCTCGAGTCCAACGATCCAAGCCAGGTCGGCCTGATGTTGAGCAACTTCGCAGAAGAGAGCTTCAACGCCCAGTTCCGGTATCAGGTCACGCCCAATTTCGCCTTCGGCGGCACGGCAACCTATCGCGGCGAGATGTTCACGGGTCAGCCCGATGCCGCAGCGAGCTTCGATTCAAACCTCAACATCTACGCCTATCAGGTTCCCGACTACTGGACGTTCGATGCTTTCGCGAGCTACCGCATCAACACCGCCTTGCAGCTTCGCTTGAACGTGACCAATCTGACCGACGAGGACTATTACCTTGCTGGTTACCGCAGCGGTCACTTCCTCTACATGGGCGACGAGCGACGCGCGACGTTGACGTTGACCGGTCGCTTCTAATCCCAGATGGCCGGGGCACTTCGGGGTGCCTCGGCCAACTTCGGAAGCAAAGGACTGACGCTGTCATGCTCACGATCATTGAAGGACTTCTGACTGAATCAGAAGTAGGGCAAATGCTGCAGAACCTGCGAGATGGCGCATGGGCTGACGGTTCGCAAACCGCTGGCACGCGCTCAATCGCGGTGAAGCAGAACCAGCAAATGCCAGTCACGAGTCCCCTCGCACGTGAGCTTGGAAACCTGATCCTCGCTCGGTTGGGTCGCTGTCCACAGTTTGTCTCTGCATCGCTGGCGGAAAAGATTTTTCCACCAGTCTTCAATCTGTATCAGAACGGTGGGCATTATGGCTGTCATGTAGATAGTGCACTCATGCGCGTGCCTGACGCGGATGTCACAATCCGCAGCGATTTATCAGCAACGCTCTTCCTCTCGTCCCCCGATAGCTATGAGGGTGGAGAGCTGGTTATCGAAACCGAATACGGTGCGCAGGAAGTCAAACTCGATGCGGGGGACATGGTCCTTTATCCGTCGAACAGCCTCCACCAAGTGATGCCGGTGACCAAGGGTAAGCGCGTTTGCGCAATTACCTGGATACAAAGCGCCGTAGCAGATAGTTCCGCTCGCGCCATGCTTTATGACATGGATCAGTCAATCCAGGCTCTCTCGGCAGGCAAGTCCAAAACTGACCCTGACGTCGAGCGCCTGATTCACGTCTATCACAACCTTTTGCGCCGCTGGGCGACGGTCTGAACTGAAGTGTCGCTGCTGCGCATCCTGCTTTGGATCCTGCTAGCCATACCGGCTGCGCTCATGGTCCGTGCACTTGCCAGTGGCGAGACGCTGGCCATGGACCTCTACCATCCGACGGGTGAGCTGGCGCTAAGGCTGATGCTCTTGGCTATGATGATAGGGCCGCTGCTCGACATCTTTCGATCCAACCGCTTCCTGCGCGGCTGGCTAGCAATCCGCCGCAATCTTGGCGTTGCCGCCTTTGCCTATGTTGCACTCCACCTCGTCATTTATGTCATCGACATGCGCAGCCTCGCAGCGATGCTGGACGAAATTTCATTGCCTTCGATCTGGACAGGCTGGCTGTCGTTTGCCCTGATGCTTGCGGCGGCGAGCATCAGTAACGATTGGGCCATCAGGCGGCTGGGCCGCACTTGGAAACAGATTCAGCAAGGTGCCTACGCCGCATTCTTGCTGGGTGCGATTCATTGGTGGCTGCTGGATCGCGATCCCGTGCCACCTCTCATTCATCTGGCGCCGCTATTGGTCCTTTGGAGCTTACGATGGCTTTTCATTAGGCATCGCCGGAAAAACCTAAAGGAATATGCAGTATGAATTTCCGCGTCCAAGCCGCTTTGACGGCTGTAGCTTTGCTTGCGGGAGCCAGCCTGTCACAGCCTGCATTGGCTGACGGCGACGTGGTCTGCGGAAGTGGACCACAAGCGGAATGGCGATCGGAGCGAGACGTTCGTCGCCGTGCCTTCCAGGAGGGTTGGGAAATCCTGCGCATTCAGATCCAGGGCGATTGCTACGAGGTTTATGCGCGCAACGAGATGGGGCAGGCCATCGAAGCCTTCTTCCATCCCGAAACCTTGGAGAAACTCGTGGTCTTCCGCCGGGGGCGCGAAATATATCGGCGCGAAGGTTTCACGGGTTAGTCGACTGGCCCCAACTCGATGCGTCATGCACCATGCGGCGGAACCGGGAAATTTAGGTCTTATTTCGCGGTCGCGCGCAGCATCCATGCCGTTTTTTCATGTAGCGTAATTCTCGGTGTAATAACGTCGGCAGTGGCATCGTCGCCGATCTCCTCTGCAACACGGAGCACCTGCCTGGCGGACTTGGCCACTTCTTCATGGCCCCTCGCAAGGTTGATTACCATCTCCTGCCAATCCGGCTGGCCAGTCTCTTCTTCAATCGAAGAGAGTGAAGCCATTTCCGCGTATGAAGACGGCGCATACTTGCCGAGTGCACGGATACGCTCAGCCAGCTCATCCACTGCAGTCCACATCTCGGTGTATTGCTCCATGAACAAGGCATGCAGTTGCTGAAAATGAGGACCTTCCACATTCCAGTGATAGCCGTGCGTCTTAAGATACAACGCATAAGTGTCTGCCAGCAGCTTTTTCACGGCATCCGCCGATCGTGCTCGGTCCTGCGCCGCTATTCCGATATCAATTTCCATTCAAGCACCTCGTATCGTCGTTGGCTATGATAGTTTGCGTTAGCCTAGTGGGATACTGGCCTGCACGCTAGCTATCGCTTCAAGCTAGGTAGGGCGACACATGCTGCAGAAGTCCGCAATTGGGTGGTTAGCGGACGTTTGCCTTGCTACCGATGAACCTTCGATGAGATCGTCCAAGGGGCTTACATGGTTCAAGTAGAACGAAGCGCCGACTGCGGTAACTCGCCGAAGAATCAATTCGCAGAGGAACTGATTGTCGCCCTCCTGTCCGGTGACGTGTCGACAATAGAGTCAGCGGGCGCCTTGGATATTTGTTCGGGACAAATGACTGGCGAACCGCCAACCAATATCCAGATCGAGCACGTAGTAACTCACGGAAAGGTGGGTGCCGTCAGCGGAACCGTCACTTTGAGCGACGGTCTGTCAGCCGGGTTCTGCTTCGTGCTGGAGTTCGCCACCGCCAAGGCTGATCGACTATCGAAGGTCATTCGCTACAGCTTGTAACCCGGTGCCCTGATCCGATGTCAGAATGGCTCAAGCCAGACTCGCCCAGCGTCCGTAATCGGGTCGATTGCCGACCAGCCGCTCCTGGCTAGCTAGACAGAAAACCTGACTGTCCACCCCTGGAGAGTTTATTCACCACGTAGAACGACTGGAATT